>ERZ795046.25-NODE-25-length-185677-cov-10.293796_pt1 | contig 185677 bp, 178 predicted proteins | sample MGYA00375130_ERZ795046 | MGnify/ENA primary metagenome ERZ795046 (study PRJEB30175, sample SAMN05720202) | activated sludge metagenome | isolation source: anaerobic digester from wastewater treatment plant | place: Japan | collected 2015-05-15 ... | reverse complement strand
CTAATAGAGACAGGTTTTTTATAGGGGAGAATAGGAAAACAGACTTTATAACTGGAAGGACTGTAACTGATGAAGAGGGTAATGTTGTAAGAGTAAGTCAGACATTAAGAAAGCTTTCAGATAATACTTTACAGATAGTTAATATTACTAAAAAAAATAATGGTTTTTTAAATGTTCTTGAATATAGAGGAATATATGAGGATGTTATACCTACAAATATTGATGGTGTGATGGATATAATATCTGGGAGTAGTAAAGAGAGGGAGCGAATTATAAATATTATTCAGATAGACGGAATATACACAACAAGAATGAAGATATATGAAGATAAATCAAATCCTATGGCAAAAGTTGTCCAGATGGGTATAAGTAATAATCTTAGCGAACCAAGTTTAAGTAGTGTTGATTATACAAAGCTTAAACAGGTAAATGAGACTGATCCATATCTTAGTGCAAATTATACTTTGGGGGCTTCAAGTCTTGTTTTAAAGGTATATCTTTTAAAAGAGGATGGTAGTATAGTACCTGTATATAAAGATATGGAACTTTCATCTGACTTTTTGATGAGTATGTCATTTAAGTTTATTTTTGATGATATGACGCAGATTGGTGGGCTTATTACAAACCCAAGTGGTATATATTTTCATGTATTACCTGATATAGGCTTTATGATTATAAATGAACTTGTAAAGTAAAAAGGTAAATAATATGAAAAGATATATTTTTATATTGTTAATATTTATTCCTTTTTATAATTTTGCAAGTTTTGAGAGTGATCTTTATAAAACACTATCGGACTTTGTAAAGAACCCAAAAATATTTTTTCTTGATATTGAAACAGATACTGATAATAATCTTCCATTTTCTAGTAACAGAATAAGTACAAACTTATTACTCCATGTTATAGGTGTTGCAAATGGTTCTTATAATGCAAAACTGAAAATTAATGACTTAAATTTTAATGCAGGTTGTGGTTTGTGGTATTTCTGGGGAATAAAGCTTATAAAATACATCGATGGGCTTGATAAAGCAAAAGATATAAACATGTTTGGTGCAAGCCCCTTTATAAGTATTTCAAAGGACCTTGATAATGTTATATTTTCTTTTGGTTCAAAGATATCTATAGGATATGTAAGTTTTAACTTTAGAGATATTATTGAAGAGCAAGTCTCTGACAGAACTTTAAAAGATATGATCAAGAGTGCTTCATATATTAAAGAGTTTTATATTGATCCTGCTTTTTTTGTAAGTATGCTTATAGAAAAAGAGGGTTCTTATAAAGGAATTCAGATAGGGTATAATATAATTTCTGCAAGGTTATTTGCAAAACTTGTTTTTGGTGGTGAGACTTTTTCGTTTTTTTTAGGTTTCTATCCTGATTCACCTGTAATAATCCATCCAGGAATAAGTGTTAGTTTTTAGGGGGCAAGTATGGTGATAAAAAAATTTTTATTTTTATTAAGCATAGTATTTTCTATTAATCTTTATTCTTCATCAGTATTCCTTGCTAAGATGGGAGTGGAGCAGGGTTTTATTTTTAATAAACCAAAAAATGTAGATTTAGACCTTGATGCTACAAACTCAATAAATGCATACTTTGCTTACAAAGATAATTTAATAGGTCTTGATACTCTATTTGTATATAACCTTGATTATAATGGACCTGGGATAAAAGGTTATTCTTCAGGAAACTTTACATCAAGGAGTTTTGATAACTATTTTTTGACAAAGTTTTTTTATCCTATTGATAATACTGTTTTTGAGTTTAAACTGGATTTTTTGTATGAGTTTTACAATATTGGTAATGAAAAATGGACTGAGGGATTATATAACTTTGGTAAAACTGGGATAGGTAGTAGTCTTACCTATAATTTATCACCTAAACTTATTTTAGGATCTGGTGTTAATATATCTTATGTGTGGTTTCCAAATTATACTGACCTTGAAACTGAAGCAATTAATCTTATAGAAGGTGTTTCAGGTTCTGTAAAGCAAAACTTTTGGCAGTTTGATTTTGATGCATCAATAGATTTTAAGAGTTTTTTACTTTTAATTTTTGAATATTCATTAATATATAGAATATATCCAGATCTTTATGTAAATTCAGTTAATATAATGAGCAAGGAAAATCAGTATGATTTTATAAATATGTTAAAGTTTAATGCTGTTTATCAGAAATATGATTTTAGTCTTGAATTGTCAATAAACTTTATAAATTATAATTCAAACTATAATTATAGAAAAATTATTGATTATTCAACACTTCAAATAGACTTTAATAAGGATTATTTGGATTACAATTCTATTGAGTTTTCATTATCTTTATTAATTTTTCTTTCATCAAGTAGTACAATTTCTATAACTCCAAACATTGGGTATAAGTCTTATTCTGCTAGGCATCCTTCTAAAAATGATGGGAGTGGGGCTCTTGATTATTCAAAGACTGAGTGGGATTTATATTATGGTTTATCTTTAGCTTATGATTATAAAAATGATGATGTTTTTTCTTTTAAGCCTGTTTACGTTTTAAGGATAGGCAAGTCTAATAATAATGATCTTTTACTCAACAATAATTATGTATCTAATTATTTTGGTTTTGAAGTTACGTTTGAGTATTAATTTTTTAAACTATATGTAAAAAAAGTGAATAATATGATTTTAATTGTCTTTTAATATTATAATTTTGTAGTATTTAAGATCTTACTTTTTACTCTGTAAAATGGCATTTTTTGTTATTTATGTAATTATTAACAAAATTTTTACCAAAAAATTTATTTATAAACTTTTCTATTAATCTTTCATTACTTATAATCCAGAATAGTGTAAATGAAATTAGGAAGAAAGATAATGATAAAAATATGTATATTTTTAGACTATTCATATTATGTTTAACAGAAGTTAATGTTAACCCACTTATATAAGTTATAAGTATAAAAATTGCAAATATTAAAGCTGAATGTATAAAAAAATCTCTTTTTTTTCTTTTTATTATTTCAATTGTTTTTTCTGTAAAGTTTGGGTTTATACTCTCTTCCGGATTATTTCTTTTATTTTCTCCTAGTTTATATAGTAATTCATCTAATCTTTCCATTTTATACCTTCCTCTTCCAATTTTTTTCTTATAATCTCTTTCCCCCTTTTAATAAGGGACTTTACTGTATTTATGTTTTTTTCTAAAACTTCACTTATCTGATTATAATCAAAGTTTTCAAAATAAAATAAAACTATTGGCATCTGGTATTTTATATCAAGATTTCTTACAATTTTATCTAATTTATTAATTATCTCTTTATCTAAAACTTCATTTTGGTTGTAAATTATAGTTAAATTATTTTCATTTATATCTTCGTTTTTTGGGGGGTATTTCATATTTTTTATTCTATTATAAATAACTTTTAAAAACCAATATTTAAACTTATCAGGCTCTTTTATATATATAATTTTGTCATATATTTTTACCCATATATCTTGCAATATTTCCTCTGCTTCTATTTTTGAACCAGTAAAGTTTAAAAGTATTCTAAATCCTAAAGGGCTATATTTTTCTATAATCTCTTTTATTCTATTAAAATTACCATTTTTAATTTCATCTATTATTTTCTTCTCTTCCACTTCTCACCTTATTACTTATAATATAAGTAAATATAATAGCAAGTCCAGTGAAAAGTGGAATTAATCCACCTAAAAGTTCAAAACCATAAACCTTGTTAATAATAAAGACTGTTGTTATAGCAATACCTACAAATGTTGTTACCATGCCTGTAAGTATAAGCACAAGGTTCCAATTTACTTTAAATGGTTTGTAATTTCCAGTTTGAATTATTAAAATCCTCTGTTTGTAATAGAATAAGAATATTGAAAAGAATACAAAACACCCACCAATTATTCCTACTATAGGAATTAGTGATACAATTATATCTACAGTTGGGCTTGATTTTTGAGATAATAAATTGACAAGTTTCTCAATACTTTGATCAGATAGTTCTACTACCATTTTTAAACCTCAAATTTTTAGTTATTTAAAGATAATAAACTCTTTTTTTTCAGTCTATTAAAGTTTTGTATAACAATCTTTTCAATTTTTTTTAATGACTCATCGTCAATAGAGGCAAATCTCTTTTGCATAGTAATATATTCTTTGAGCCTTGAAAAGTCAGGTTCTATATTGATTTTGTATTTTTCATTTTCATATTCATAGATAGGGAAAAAACCTGATATTCCAGCAAGTCTTGATATTTTTACACTCTCCATCTCTTTAAAACCTTGACCTGTTGGGCATGGTGAAAAAATATGAATTACTGAGGGGCCTTTTGTTGATACTGCTTTTTCTACTTTCTTTTTTAAGTCATCGGGAAATGCAATTGTTGCTGTTGCAGCATATTCAATATTGTGAGCTATTGCTATCTCCAGAAAGTTTTTTTTATTCTCTTTTTTAAACGCATTTTCCGGAGTAGTGGTAGTAATTGTATATAGTGGTGTTGCTGATGATCTTTGTATTCCTGTATTCATGTAAGCTTCATTATCATAGCATATATAGGTAAAAGGTATTCCTCTCTCTAATGCACCAGATAATGATTGAAGTCCTATATCAAAACTGCTACCATCACCTGCCCATACTATAACTCTATGGTCTTTATACTTTTTAGCAAGAGCATAGTATATTCCTGTTGCAACAGCTGGAGCACATGCAAAAGCTGTGTGTACTGAAGGAATATTTAATGTTCTATAAGGTAAAGGCCCACCTATTACAGACCAGCATGATGCTGGAATTACAACAACAGATTTTTCAGGGAATTTTCCTGAGGCTAACCCCATTGCTATAGTTGCACCACACCCTGCACATGCCAGGTGGCCTTTATTCATTTTAGTCTCATACATATATATTTGTCTCCCAAAAGTCTTTTTTTTCTTTAATAACTTTTATAACTATTTGCTCAATAGTTTTTGGTGGGACATCCCTTCCCCCAAGTCCTGCTATAACAGAATAAACATCTTCGTTAATTATACTTCTTAGCTCTTCAGCAAATACACCACCTTTACCAAAAGAATAGTTTCTGTCTATAACTATTACTTTTTTGCCTTTAAGAAAATTTCTTAGGTTATTTTTTATAAATGGTCTTAAAAACCTTACCTTTAATACTCCAGTTTTTATTCCACTTTTTCGTAAAGAATCGGCTGCTAACATTGAGTTTTCAAATAGTGTTCCAGTTGTAACTATAATATAATCTGCATCATGATCCATATATTTTTCATAAACTTCATATTTTCTGTTAAATATAATATTAAACTCATCATATATTTTTTCTATCTCACTTTCAGCCTCAATAAAAGCATCTGCTATCTTTTTTCTAAACTCCATATAGTTTGATGGGTCGGAAAGACTTCCTATTGATCTTGGATTATTAAAGTCTATTCCAAAAGGAAGATCTTTTTTAGGAGGTAAAAACTTTTTTATCTTTTCATCATCTTCTATTATAAGGTCTGATATTGTATGTGAAAGAAAAAAAGCATCGAGTATAACCATTACAGGTAGATTAATTTTTTCAGCAAGTTTATATGCCATAATTATATGGTCATAAACCTCCTGATGGTTTGAAGTATATATTTGTATCCATCCTGTGTCTCGTTGAGATATTGTATCACTTTGATCCATCCAGATATTCCATCCAGGTGCAACTGCTCTATTTACTACACTCATTACAATAGGGAGTCTTGAACCTGAGGCCCAATGAAGGAGTTCATGCATATATAAAAGTCCTTGCCCTGATGTTGCAGTGAAAACCCTTGCGTTTGCAAGAGAGGCTCCTATGCATGCTGCCATAACAGAGTGCTCAGATTCCATAGGAACATAATCTGCTTTAATTTCATTTTTTGCTTTAAAGTCAGCAAGTTTTTCTATTATAGAAGTTTGGGGAGTTATAGGATATACAGGTATAAAGTCAATATCAGACTGTTTAACAGCATATGCGACTACATAGTTTCCTTTTAATACCTCTTTTTTCACCTATTTACCTCCCTTAATGATATAACACCTCTTGGGCATTCCATGTAACATATGCCACAACCTTTACAGTAGTCATAGTCAAATTCTGGCCTTTTATTTACATCTATAGCAAGGTCTGGACAAAATGTCTCACATACTTTACATTCTGTACAGATACCGCACTTTATACACCTTGAGGCTTCTTCTATAAGTGTTTCATTATTTATAATTTCAGTTTTATCTTTTTTTTCTATAATATCTTTATTTATCATTTCAATTGTAGCAATTTTTATATTTTTGTTTTCTTTTTCTATCCCAATTATTTCGTAAGCTTTTTTTAAACCACTTGCTATAGCAGTAGATAGATTTGCTTCAAAACCACCTATATCACCTATCTTTTCAATGTTTTTCAAATCAGTAAAGTTTTTATCTTTTTGCCCAAAACATATAAATATACCGTCTGCTTTTATTTTATCTTCTTTTCCATTAATGTTTATTAGAGCCCCTCCCCTCTTTTTATCCCATTCCTTAAGTTCAGCTTTAAATATTATGTTAGCACCAAGTTTTTTTACCTCTTCTACCTCTTTTTCAAATGCTCTTAATACATCTCTTCTTGCAATTATATCTACCTTGTTTGAGTTATTAAGAAGATATAGTGCAACATCCATAGCAGTGTTCCCACCACCTAACACAAGATAGTGACCATTAGATGGGAAACTAATTTTTTTTGTATGATATTTTATTAATACGTCAATACCATAATAAACATCTTCGAGCCCTTCAATCTTAACTGGATCCTGCAGACCAGTTGCAACTATTACTCTTTTGTACTCTTTTTTAAGTTTTTCAATATCATCTTTTTTTATTTCAGTTGAGTAATAAACATTTATTTTTTTTATAGCCTCAATTCTTTTAATCTCCTTTTCAGCTATTTTTTTATCTAATCTTATGTCAGGGATACCATATATTGGCATCCCACCTCCTTTTTCCATTTTTTCAAAAACATCAACTATAAAACCTTTTTTTGCAAGTTGATATGATAATGATATCCCAGCAGGACCAAAACCAATTATACATATTCTATCATCTCTTTTTTCATTACTTAAAGTTTCTGATATGTCATAATCTATAAACATTTTACCAAGGTAAGATTCTATATTGTTTATATCTATAGAACTATCTATCTCTTTTCTATTACAATTCTGTTTACAGAAAGCAGGACATACGCTACCTGTTGTATAAAGTAATGGGTTTTTTTCAAACATATTTAAAAAAGCTTCTTTATATTTTTTGTTTTCAAGTAGTATCATTATATGACTTATTTCTTGATTTATAGGGCAGTGAAATGAACATGGACTTGTTTTTTCATCAAAAAAAGGCTCACTGAACCTCCATGTCCCAACTTTATTTTCAGTTATTGGTATATAAGAGTATGATATAATCTGGTCTATACTATGCATAATTCTCTCTCTTTTATTTTCAGTGTGTTGTATACTTCTCTGGCAGCATTTATATTATTTTTCAATAAATTATCTGATAATATATTTCTTATTGCTCTTTCAAGATTATGAAACCTTATTCCAAAGATTCTTGCGAATGCTCCACACATGATTGTGTTAATTATTGGATTTGCTTCTGTACCTAGATTGTTTTTTATAGCTATATGATTTGCATCAATATTAATTACATTATCACCGTCTACCTCTTTTATTATATGAGTTGAATTAACAAGTACAGGTATATTTTTTTGAACAAGTGATAACTGTGAGTAATTAAATACTATTGAATAGTCTGGTTTATATATCTGGTATGCACCTAATATTTTATTATTTGAGACTCTAAGATATGCTCTAACTGGTGCTCCTCTTCTTTCTGTACCAAAAAATGGGAACTCTTTTACGAAATATCCTTCATAAAATAGGGCTGAGGCAAGTATTTCACCTGCAACGACAACACCTTGTCCACCTCTTCCTATTATCTCTATTTCCATTATAAAACCCCTTATTAATTTTTTAATATAGTAAGACATGTATTTCAGAAAAATGTTGCAAGTTTTTTTAAATATTTGAAAAATATTTTTATAATTTTTATAATATTATTTATTTAATATCTTAAAATCTTAACTAGGAGATTATACTATGAAGAGAAGTTTTATAATTATCTTTTTTATTACTGTGTCATTATTTAACTCACTATTTCCTTTATTATTGCCTGAAAAAACTGATGCAGTTGTAAAAGATGTACAAGAAAAAGATGGTAAGATAATAAAGGCTACACTTGTTGATCCTACACCTCTTAATAGCCCTGTTGGGAAATTAATATTTAAAGGTGTAATAAACTTTTATGAAAATGGAAAAATAAAAGAGGGAGAAATTGAAAATCAATTTGTTAATACACTTATTGGTAGGCTTAAACTTGAAGGAAAAATATCTTTTTATGAAAATGGGAAAATAAAAGAGATTAATATAGCAGAACCTCAAAAAGCAAGGCTTCCAGTTGGAGTTATGACAGTTGAAGGAATAGCATTTTTCTATGATAATGGTAATATTGATAGGGTTGATTTATCTTCTGCTCAAATTATAAATACAAGTGTTGGTAAACTTAAAATGGATGGGACCCTATATTTTCATCAATCTGGTAAGTTTTTAGGTGCATATCTTGCAGAACACCAGATAATTAAAACACCAGTTGGTAATTTTAAAGTAAAATATGTAAGCTTTTATGAAAATAATAAATTAAAAAGTATTCAAACATCTGAGCCAACAGACTTTGCAAATAACCTTGGTAATTTTAAAATTAAAGGAGCATCTTTTTATGAAAATGGAAAAATTCTTTCAGTTGAAATTGTTCCTCAAAACATTAATTTAGATGGTATTTTTAATGTAAAAGAGATCCAATTTTATGAAAGTGGTGCTGTACGTAGACTAATACTTGATAAGGTAAAACCTTATGACTTTGATGGTAAGGTTATAAATATAACTAGTGTATACCTTGATGAAAATATGAATAAGATAGGATTTGATATATCTCCTGTCGAGATTAAAACATCAGTAGGTAGTTTTAATGTAAAAACCATATATTTTTATGAAAATAATAAACTAAAAAGTATTGAGCTTGTAGAACCTGTTTCAGTAAATAGTATAAATAACTGTATAAAATTAAGTTTTTATCACAATGGGTCTCTATTTAATGCTGTTATTAATAAACCAATCCTTTATCAATCTCCCTTGGGTAATTTTTCAGTAATTGGTTTTTATTTTGATATATCTGATAGTACAAAAATTATTGGTATTAACTTTGATAAGCCTACTTTTGTAAGAACTCCTGTTGGTAGTTTAAGGATGACATCATTGTTCTATTCTGATAAAATTGTTAAAGGTGGTTCTATTATAGAAAAACCAGTAAATGTTTTTAATAAAAGATTTTTTGTAAATTATTTAGGTTTTAATGATAAAGGTAAGATAATAAAAATTGTCCTTTCTAAACCACAAATTATTAAAATTGGTAAACTCTCTTTTAATGTTATGGATAAAATGTTTTTTTATGAAACTGGTAAGGTAAAGGCAATTGTTATTAAAGATAAAGTTGTCATGAATGATAAAGAGTACAAAGAGAAAGATATGTTAATTTTTGCTGAGGATGAGACATTTATTGGTAAAGGCAAATATGATAGTGATAAAGATGATGTTGAAATAGAAAAATAGTATTTTAAAACCTGCTTAAATGCAGGTTTTTTATTTATTTATTGCACCCATAGGACAAAAACTAATACATCTACCACATTTTATACATTTATTATTTATTATTGGCAAACCAAAACCTTTTTGCTCAATAGCACCAACAGGGCATATTCTAACAGCAGGACATCTGTGATTTTGAGGGCATCTATTTTTATTGACCTTCATAAAATAATCTCCTATTTATGTATATTTGTATTTAGATATATATTTTTTTATATATGAAATTTAATCAATTTTTTTAAAATAATATATTTTAATTTTATCTTTAAAATTTTCTTGACTTTTATTATAAATATTCATATATTTATATATATAAATAAAATTTTATAAGGAGTATAAAATGGAAGCTACAATCTATACAACACCTACATGCCCTTACTGTGTTAAGGCTAAGGATTACTTAAAAAAGCTTGGTGTATCTATAAAGGAATACGATGTATCAAAAGACCCTATAAAAGCTCAAGAAATGGTACAAAAGAGTGGACAAATGGGTGTTCCTGTTATAGTTTTAAAAGGGCAGGTTATAGTTGGATTTAATAAGCCAAAGATTGACCAGTTGTTGAATTTTGGTTAATTTTAAGAAAATATTTTGTTGGGAGTTTATAAATGACAAAGCAAGAAGAGTTTTTTAAGAGTAAGAGCTTTGCTGTTGTGGGAGCTACATCAAAAAAAGAAAAGTTTGGTTATTTGGTTTTTAAAAGACTTTTAAACCTGGGAAAGCCAGTTTATCCTATTCATCCTCAGGAAAAGGAGATAGAAGGAGTTAAAGTATATAAAACTTTATCTGAATTGCCTGAAGTTCCAGAAGCTGTAGATATAATAGTGCCGTCATCTGTTACAGAAAAGATAGTAAGAGAGTGTAAAGAATTGGGAATAAAAAAGGTCTGGATGCAACCTGGTGCTGAATCACCTGATGCAATAAAGTTTTGTGAAGATAATGGAATATCTGTTGTCTATCATGATTGTGTATTAAAACACCCAAACTATGATTGATAATATTATAAAGACCTATTATGAGATTAAAGACCTTATAAAGGAGAGAATAGCTCAGATTAACAATATTTTTTTTGATGATTCCTCTCTCCTTTATGAACTTTTCTTTTGTATACTTACCCCTCAATCCAAAGCACGGAATGCTGGAAAAATAGTAGATTTATTAAAAGATAAGATATCAATTATTAATGACTTTGATAAGTTGTCAAACGAGTTAAGGTTTGTAAGGTTTAAAAACCACAAAGCAGCATATATACAGTATGCTTATAAAAAGTTTAAACCCTATGGTAATATATCTTTAAAAGAGATTATAGAAGAGTATAAAGATGATATAATAAAATTAAGAGACATAATTGTTAAAGAGGTTAAAGGTATAGGTTATAAAGAGGCAAGTCATTTTTTAAGAAATATTGGTCTTGGCAAAAATATAGCTATACTTGATAGACATATACTTGATATTATGTTAAAACTTAAAATTATAGACAAAATTCCTAATCTTAGTAGAAAAGAATACTTAAGGCTTGAGTTGTTATTAAAAGATTTTTCCTTGTCAATAAATATTCCACTTGATGAACTTGATTTTTTGTTCTGGTATATTAAGACAAAAGATATATATAAATAGGCTTGAGCTTAGCTATTATTCATGTTAATTTTAAATTTTTAGTATCTTATAAAATTTTTATTTCATATTTCATAAATTTTAATCTCTTACTTTCTTTAAGAAGGTTTTATGAATATTGAGACTAAAGACTTTATACTTGAAAATCTTATAAATTTTAAAAAGCCATTAAGGTATATTGGTGGAGAATTAAACTCAGTAATAAAAGAGGATGTTAAACTTAGAATTGGATTATGTTATCCAGACCTTTATGAAGTGGGAATGGGTAATCTTGCACTAAAAATACTTTATGATAGAATAAATAGAATAAAAGAGTTTTCAGCTGAAAGAGTGTTTGCTCCAGCTCATGATTTTGAGGAATTCTTAAGAAAAAATAACATAGGCCTTTACACACTTGAAACATTTACAGAACTTAAAGACCTTGACGTACTTGCTATAACAATACCCTATGAGCTTGTTTATACAAATATATTAAATATAATAGAACTTGGCAAGATACCTTTATATTCTAAAGATAGAGAATATCCTCTTGTAATAGGTGGGGGGCCTATACTTAATCCAGAACCTTTAGCCTATTTTTTTGATGGTTTTTTTGTTGGTGAAGCTGATAATGCAATAATTGAAATATTGGAATGTATAAAAGATAATAAAGATAAACTTGATAAGTATCAACTACTTAAAAAACTTGAGTCTATAAAGGGTTTTTATTCCCCATCTCTTCATGATATTAAGTACAGTAATAATTTTTTTGTAGAAGAGTTTGATTTTAGTATAGAAAAAAGAATTGAAAAAGATATTAATACCTTACCTGTATATTATAAGTTTCCTATACCATGGGATACTGTTCATGATAAAGAGTCTATTGAAATCTCGAGGGGCTGTTACCATAGGTGTAGGTTTTGTTCTTCTTCAATCTTTTATAAGCCAGTAAGAGAAAAAAATATAGATAAAATAGAAGAATCAATTAAAGAATATTTTTTTAACAATGGTTCACTTGAGTTTTCACTCCTGTCTTTAAGTAGTGCTGATTATTCCAGGATAGATTTATTACTTGATAGACTAAACGAAAACTGGTCTTCTAACTTTGTTACCTTTTATCTGCCATCTATAAAGGTAAACTCATTTTCACTTGATCTTTTAGATAAATTATATTCTGTAAAAAAGACAGGTCTTACACTTGCACTTGAGTGCCCTGATGAAGATTACAGAAAAGCAATAAATAAAGATGTTTCTGATGAAAAGTTATTTGAAATAATAAAAGAGGCAAAAAAAAGGGGTTGGCAACATATTAAAATATATCTTATGATTGGTTTTTTTGATATTATAGATGAGAAAAATAGAATAATTTCTTTTATTGAAAGACTTGGAAAAGAGAGGGGAATTGAGTTTAATATAAGTCTTAATGTTTTTATACCTAAACCTTTTACTCCATTTGAAAGGAAAAAGCTTTATAAACCTTATGAGGTTATTGATGTATTAAAAGAAATAAAAATTTTAAGTAAAAAATTTAAAAAAATAAAATTAAGTTATTCGGATCCTTATATGAGTTATATTGAAGGTATACTTGCAAGGGGTAGTAGAGAGACAGCTAAAATTATAGAGGCTGTTTTTAAGAAAGGTTCAAGGTTTGATGGGTGGGATGAGTTTTTTAATAAAGATATATGGTTTGATGTTTTAAGAGATTTTGATCTATCAATATTTGAAAGTGATATTGACAGTAATTATAAATTACCATGGCATTTTATTAATCCTTTGGTATCAAGTGATTTTATTAATAAAGAGTATATAAGGTCTTTAAGTTTTCAATCTTCACCTTCGTGCAATGATGGCTGTAATGATTATTGTGGTGCATGTGGTAGTCAGAATAAGAATTTAAAAGCTGAACCAAGAGTTTACAATTATTCCCCACAAGTTTTTTTTAAAAAAGGTGAGTGGAAAAAGATAGTTGGGATTGTTTTTGAGAAAAAAGGCTCTTTATCATATCTTTCAACTATTGATATTTTAAAGTTTATAGAAAAAGTTGTTGTTAAAACTTGTTTACCGCTTGTTTTTACTTCTGGTTTTAATCCTAAGGTAAAACTTGAGTTTGGATACATATCACCAGTAGGATATCAAAGTGAGTATGAAAATTTTAGAGTTTTTTTAGGGGCTGATGTTGATGAAAATGAGGTTGCAAAAAAAATAGAGGATGCAAGCTCTGCTATCATTAAGATTGTTAAAACAGGTTCCTATTATTCTAAACCGGAATCACTCCAGTCAATGAGTAAGTTTTTTTTATTTTCTGCTAATAAGTTTTTACTTGACAAAATTGATTTATTATCTTTTATTAAAGAAAGGTATAATTTTAAAGAAGAGGAAGATAAAATAATATTTTTTGTGCCGTGTAATGATTTTAAAAACATAAAAAATTATAATATTAGAGGTTTAAAAAGAATTAAAGTACTTGATTTAAATAATCAAGAGGTTATATAAATGGGATTCAATGTTGGGCTGAATTATATTAAGGAACTTGAAGAAACAAATGAAAAACTCAAGAAAATTATAAAAGAAAAAGATAATCAGTTAAAAAGTTTTGAAGAGTTATTGACTGCTTTTGAGAATGCTATTGAATATACAAGAAAAGAGCTTATTGATAAAGATAATATAATAAAAGCTTTGCAAAATCTTGAAGAGATTACAAGGCAAAGGAAAATTGATAAAGAAAAAATACTAAAAGCTTATGAAAAACTTGTTGAGTTTTCAAGGTCTGAGATGATAGAGAAAGATACTACTATAAAAGCTTATGAGGTTGTTGAGGAGTTATCACAAGAGGAGATAAAGCAGAGGGATGAGGTTATAAAGGCTCAGGAACTGGCTGCAGAGCTTGCAAGACAGGAATTACTGGAAAAAGAGAAACTACTTAGGTCTTATGAAAATCTTATTTTTGATCTAGCAAGACAGGAGATAATGGATAAAGATAAGATTATACAGGCTTATGAACACTTTGAAGAGATAGCAAGAAAAGAGCAGATAGAAATTAATAAAATAGTTGAAGCTTATCAGCAGGTTATTGACTATGCAAGAAGTGAATTGGAACAGAAAGATAAGATAATAGAGGCACATGAACAGGTTGAAGAACTCTCAAGAAAAGAGATGATTGAAATTACGGAAAGAGAACGAAAGGTTGAAGAAAATAAGGTTGAAACTCCTGACATAAATAAAAAAGAGAATAGCCTTAAGGCTTTATCTAAAGAGGAGCTTGTTGAAAAGATAAGTGAACTTCAAAAAGAGCTTGAAGTTGCATACAAAATAATGTCAACTCATGAGAATATTAAGAAAGATATGGGTGAGAAATTGTATGAACTTGATCATATAGTTCAAAGTTATGAAAAACTTACAGAATTGCAGAGAGAAGAACAGATACAAAAAGAGGAGATAATAAAAGCACATGAGGCTGTTCAGGAGGTTGCAAGAAAAGAGCTTGAAGAAAAAGATAAATTAATTGAGGCACACCAGAAAGTTCAGGAAATGACTTTAGAAGAACTTAGGGAGAAAGATAAAATAATTGAGGCTCAGGAAAAAGTTCAGGAACTCACAATAGAGGAATTAAAAGAAAAAGATAACAGATTAAAAGAGATAAAAGAAGATAATCTTCTTGAATTAGATAATAAAGAGAGTATCCCAAAAGAAAATAATAATGGGGAAGACTTTGATGACTTTATTTTGATAGAGGAGGAATAGATGGACCTTCATAATAAAACAAAAGATGAACTTATAAAAATAATAGAGGAGATGAGAGAAGAACTCAGGATTGCATATAAAATAATATACTCTTATGATAATATAAAGAAGAACGTAAGCTATAAACTTTATGAGATAACCAAAGCACTTGAAGCCTATGAAACTGCCCTTGAATTAAGTAGAGAGGAGCAGATAGAAAAAGAGAAGATAATAAAAGCATATGAGAAGGCCCAGGAACTTGCCAGGGAAGAATTAAAAGATAGAGATAAAATAATAGAAGCACATGAAAAAGTTGAAGAACTTGCTTTTAAAGAATTAATGGAAAAAGATAAAAAAAGTAAAAATAAGTAAAGTTTTTTAGTAAAATATATATGTTAGTTTTTGATGACTACTCACTTTAAAGAAAATAAATTTTTTAAATTTAAAATTTCTGAAATAACTATTTTTAATATTTCCTTATTCTAAGGAATCAACTATTAGATATATTTTTAAAATTTTTATTTTTTCCGATAATTTTTATTGTTAAAAAATTATAACGGGGGATTTTATGGACCTTTCTCTTACTCAAGTTATTGCAATATTAATATTTTTGGGTGCTATAATATACTTTATTGTTAACCTTCCTTCAATATCATCACTTGTAAATGTTATAATATCTGTTATATATGGTTTATTTGTTTTTAATATTATTAATTTTACTTCAAATACAAAAGTTGTTATTTTCTCTCTTTTAATACTTGGAATACTTTCTATTTTTCAAGTTATTGTATCTTCAAGAAAATACGCTGTTTTTGGGTCAACGATTCAATTAGTTTCATCAATTATAGGGATTCTTATATATACAAATGTTATAGTTAATCTAAAGTTTATAGAGAAAATAATAAAATAAGATATTATGTTTCATATTCCAGTATTACTTGAAAAGAGTTTAGAATTATTATTAAAAAAAAAGGGTATATATGTTGACCTTACTACAGGGGAGGGTGGGCATAGTAAAAAGATAGCTGAAAGTTCAATGTGTGAAAAATTAATATGTTTTGATAGGGATCCTGATATTCAGAGAATTGCAAAAAATAATCTCTCTTCTTATGATAACATAATTTTTATTAATGAAAATTTTGCTAATATAAAGAATGCTCTTAAAAAAATAGGAATAGATAGTGTTGATGGCATACTTGCAGACCTTGGACTATCAATGTATCATTATAGAGAATCACAAAAAGGGTTTTCTTTTATGAATGACATGAAACTTGATATGAGCCTTGATAATAAGAGACCTAATGCATATGATGTTGTCAATAGTTTTAGTGAAAAAGAGATAGCAGATATAATATATTTTAATTCTGATGAGATCCATTCAAAAAAAATTGCCAGAGAGATTGTTAGTGCAAGAAAAATAAAAAGAATAGAGACAACAAAAGAGTTAGCTGATATAATAAAAAAAGCGATAGGTAAATATTATAATAAAAATAGCAGAATTCACCCTGCAACAAAAACATTTCAGGCTTTAAGAATATTTGTTAATAATGAAATTGAAAATCTTAAAAAGATGATAACAGATAGTATTGAAATTTTAAATACGGGGGGAAGGATAGTAATATTGACTTATCATTCAATAGAAGATAGGGTTGTAAAAAATATGTTTAAACAGTTTTCTAAAATATCTTTTTTAAAGATAATTACAAAAAAGCCGATAATACCAGATTATGAAGAGATAAAGATTAATCCAAGTGCAAGGAGTGCAAAACTAAGGGCTGCTGAGAAAATGGAGGTTCTCAAATGTCAAAATACTTGTTTTTCATAATATTTATAATCTCAATAAGTTTTCTGATACTTCAGAATAATTTTATTTATAATAATCTTTTAAAAGAGCAAAAAGAATTAATAAAAGATGTACATAAGTTGCAGGAAGAGATAAAAGAAAAACTTTTTTTACTTGAAAAAAATAATATAAAAAATAATCCAGAACTTGAAAAAAAGACAATTATTATAGACTCTGAAAAGATTGATATTTCAAATTGATTTAATATTTATTTTTTATTTTTCTATAAAGATTAGTATTTTTATCCATCAAATTATCTATAAGAAATAAGAACAACAACATCTTGTTGAAAAACTACATGTTATTAAAAATTTAAATTAAATAATTTTAAAATTAATTTTTAAAGTAACTATTATATATAATTGTTATTAGATTTTATTAGTTATAGTAAAAATTATTTTAAAGGTTTGAAATGAAAGATATAGTTGCTGTAGGTTCAATTGCTTATGATAGTATAAGAACGCCTTTTGGGGAAGTAAGGAATACATTAGGTGGTTCTCTTACTCATTTTGTTAATGCTGCATCAAAACTTTCTCCTAAAATCGGTATTATAGGTGTTGTTGGTGGTGACTTTAAGGATATCTCTTTTTTTATAGATAGATCTGTTGATATAACAGATGTTCAGGTTAAAAAAGAGGATAAAACATTTTACTGGGAAGGATATTATGAAGAACTTGATAATGCAATAAGTTTAAAAACAGAACTTAATTCTTTTGCGAGTTTTAAACCAATAATATCTGATTCTAATAAAAAAACAAAAATACTTTTTCTTGCTAATATAGACCCTGATATTCAATTTGAAGTTATGAACACTGTTAGTTATAGTCTCTGTTTTCTAGATACTATGAACTTTTGGATAGAAGGCAAGAAGAATTCTCTTAATAAAGTGTTATCAAAAGCATCAGGTATTATCTTAAATGAAGGGGAACTTTATCTTCTTACTGAAAAGAAAAATATTTCAGAGAGTATTAAACTTATATTTGATAAGGGAATAAAATATATTGTGTTAAAAAGAGGTGGAAGTGGTGTAATGTTTTTTTCAAGTTTTGGCGATATAGTTAACTACCCATCTTTTTTTGTTCAATATCCTAAAGACCCCACAGGTGCAGGTGACAGTTTTGCAGGAGGTTTTTTAAGTTATCTTGTTAAGAATTGTGACTTTAATTCTGGTAAAATAGATATTGATTGTTTCAAAAACTCAATTGTTTATGCTAATATTCTTGCTTCTTTTAACATAGAAGGATTTGGAGTAAAAGGAATTGAAAATATTACTTTGGAAGATATTAAAAAAAGATATGTTACATATCTTAATTACTCTTTAATACCCAAAATATTTTAGGGGGTTAAAATTGTTAATAGAAGTTATGAGAGCAAAAATACACAGGGCAAAAATAACAGAAGCTGATCTTCATTATGTAGGAAGTATAACAATAGATAAAGAACTTTTGGAAAAGTCAGGTATAAAACCTTTTGAAAAGGTGGCTGTACTTGATATAAACAATGGTGCAAGGTTTGAGACATATGTTATTGAGGGAAAGAGTGGAACAGGCGAGATATGCATAAATGGGGCTGCTGCCAGACTGGTTCATAAAGGAGACCTTGTTATAATAATTGCTTATGGTTATATTGATTTAAAAGAGGCTGATAATCATAAACCGACTGTTGTTCATGTTGATGAAAATAATAAAGTTATAGCAGTAAGTAAGGGTTAATTTTAATGGTTGATTATTTAGAGAGACTTATTGAACCTTTAATTAAGAGGTATAAGTTTCTGGAATCTGAGTTTTCTAGTGGTAATATAGATTATTCTTCACCAGATTATTTCCAGATAAATAAAGAGTATAAGTGGCTTGAAAAAATAATTAATCTTAATAATGAATATAATCAATTAATGGATAATATTAATGAACTTAAAGATATGTTAAAGATTGAAAAAGATGATGAAATGTTGTCTCTTATACAATCTGAGTTGTCTGAAAAGGAGAAAAAATTATTAGAAATAGAGGAAGGAATAAAGTACAGTATAATTCCTCCTGACCCTAATGAAGGAAAAAATATAATTGTTGAAATAAGAGCGGGTGCAGGGGGTGATGAGGCTGGTATATTTGCAGGTGACCTTTTTAGAATGTATAATATGTTCTGTGAGAGTAAAGGACTTATTGTTGAAATAATAGATTCAAATCCTGAAGAAGCTGGTGGTTATAAAGAGATAGTTTTTGGTGTAAAAGGTGAAAATGCTTACGGTTTATTAAAATTTGAGAGTGGTGTTCATAGAGTTCAAAGAGTTCCAAAAACAGAGGCTGCAGGAAGAATACATACATCAACTGTTACAGTTGCTGTCCTGCCTGAAGTTGGAGAAACAGAGGTAAAAATTTTGCCTGATGAAATAAAAGTAGAGACAACAAGGTCACAGGGGGCAGGTGGACAGCATGTTAATAAGACTGAATCAGCTGTTAAAATAACTCACCTACCGACTGGTATAATAGTTCATTGTCAGGATGAAAGATCACAGCATAAAAATAGAGAAAAGGCTATGCGTATCTTAAGAGCAAAGCTTAAAGAGTTGTATGATAGACAAAAAAAAGATGAGATAGACACTAAAAGAAAAAATCAGGTTGGTAGTGGTGAAAGATCTGAGAAAATAAGAACATACAATTATCCTCAAAATAGGGTTACTGATCACAGAATAAACTTTACTGTTTATAACCTTGACCAGGTTATGAATGGGTATCTTGATGAAATAATAGAAAAACTTAATCTTGTTGAGAGAGAGGAAATTATAAAAGATCTAATTGAGAGGCAAAAGGTTAATATCTAAGTTTTAAATATTATCAATTTTTTAACTAAAATGCATGGTTTTTCAATCTTTAAACAAGTTCAATTTAACTTAAGAAATATAGAAATAAAGATAGTTAACAAAAATATTTGGTGTAATAATTAAAGTATTTTGGGTTTAGAATTAAAGTATAAATAAAAAACTGTCATTTTTTTATTTAAAAAAATGAATTTCTTAAAAAAGAGATACATTCTAATTTTTTATATTTAAAATAGGTTGTTTTAAGCGGGGACGACGGGACTTGAACCCGCGGCCTCTTGCGTGACAGGCAAGCGTTCTAACCGGACTGAACCACGCCCCCACAATGGGCCTGGATGGACTTGAACCATCGGCCTCACCCTTATCAGGGGTGTGCTCTAACCACCTGAGCTACAAGCCCTTTAACCTAACACCAATGTTCATCCAATTAAAATTTATAAAACTTGAATAGTTAAATCCAAATTTTATTTTAATAATATTCTAAAATTTTAATTTTAAATTTACATTTATTTGATTATTTACGAAATTTATAAATAGAATTTTGTAATAAGATTTAAATTATTTGGGGATTTTAAAATGAAAAAATTTTTTTTATCATGCCTGTTAATCCTTATTTATATTAATATTTTTTCAAAGCCTGTTTATAATGTAGTTTTAATAATACCATTAACTGGCAATGATGCTGCTATTGGCAATGATATAAAAGAGGGTCTTAATACATTTTTAAAATATATGGATAGTGTAGGGGGCTTTAATTCTTATGATATAGTTTTCAAGATTATTGATAATGGTTCTAAAAGTATAAATGATTCAATAAAGTCCTATTTTATTAAAAATAAGGATAGTTTCATAATTACTGCAGGATGTTTATATGATGAAGAGATATTATATTTATCAGATTTTGCTGAAAGAGAAAAAATACCTTATATTTTCCCAATAAATGTTAGTTTTAAAAAAAATTTCAGTAAATATGTTTTTCCTGTTATACCTGATGTTCAAACAGGATATAAGTTTTTAAGAGAATATTTCAGAAAAGAAAATTTGGAATATTCTGTTATTTATAACCAAGATACAAAAGAGAATGCTTTTACTATTTTTGAGAATGATAAACTAATTGATGTTAATGATCCATCACTTGTTGATAAAATAAAAGAAAATACAGTACTTTTCCTTTCTTCAAAAGATGATATTATTAGTGTTTTAAAAAAAGTGAAAGATAAGACAAAAATATTTTTTAATCATGACAATATTAACATAATTAATAAGTTTCAAGAAGATGATGAGAAGAAATTACTAAATAATTCTATTTTTATCAACTGGGTTAAACCTGCTAATGAACCTTCTGTTGAGTTTTTTATTGGGGAATATAAAAAAAATTATGATAAAGAACCAAATAATTACAATCTTATTGGTTGGAGTATAGGAGATATTATTTATGAAACAGTAAGGAGAGGGTTTGAAAAAAATATGGAGATAAATAGAGATATTGTGGTTTCAGAATTAGAAAAATTTGGGGATAACGGAGGATATGACTCAACATTATATAAAGTTTATTATTCAGAGTTTGCAAGTGAATTATCAAGGATTGGGATATCAGGTTTTTATTTTGTTATGTTTAAGGACAGTTTCTTGATTAAGAATTCAGATTTTTTTGATTATTTTGATATAATTAAATAATTGTTTTATTTAAAAAAATCTTTAGAAAATATTTTTCATTTTCAAGTAAATTATAGTTAAATTAAAATTTTAATTTAATCTCTTTTTTTTTGTATATTTTATATCAAAATTTTTAAAAAAATAAAGGAGAGAAGCATGGAATTAAAAGGTAAAGTTGCTGTTATTACTGGCGGTGCCAGTGGTATAGGTGAAGCTGTTGCAAAGTCTTTAGCACAGGATGGTGTAAAAGTAGTTATAGGTGATATGAACCAAGAAGCTATTGATAGAGTTGTAAAAGAGATCAAAGATTCAAAAGGAGAAGCTGAGGGTGTTCTCTGTAATGTAACAAAAGAGGATGAAGTTGCAAAACTTATGGATACTGCTGTTCAAAAGTTTGGGGCTATTAATATAGTTGTTCCATCGGCTGGTATAATCAAAGATGGTCTTATGTTAAACACTGACAAGGAGACTGGTAAAGTTAAAAAAGTAATGTCAACAGATGATTTTATGGCTGTAATTAACGTAAACCTTCTTGGTACATTTTTAACTTTAAGAGAAGCAGCAAGAAGAATGGTTGATAACAAGTGGGAAGGTGTACTTTTTACAGTTGCATCTATTAACAAAGAGGGCCAAGTAGGACAGATAAACTACTCTTCTACTAAGGTTGCAGTTGCGTTATGGCCAAAGATACTTGTTGGTGAGTTCCACATGAGGGGAATAAAGAACATAAGAGTTGTAGGTATAGCACCAGGATATGTTGGTACTCCAATGGTTAGAGGAATGAATCAGGATGCTTTAAAAGCAATACTTGCAGATGTACACCTTGGTAGATTAATAGAGCCAGAAGAAATAGCTGATTTAATAAAATATGTTGTTAAAAATGATGCAATAGATGCAACTACTATTGAAATAACAGCTGGTGTTTCTTATAACAAGTCAAGAGCAAAATAAATTTTTATTTTTGGTGGCCCTTCTGGGCTACCATTTATAAAATATTCCAAGATTTTTATCTTGATCAACACCGACACCTACATCATCCATCTCAAGTTCAAGCAATTGTAAAATACCGGCTGTAATAAGCATTATTATGCTTGTATTTTTAAAGAATTGTTGTGCGTTGTTAAAAAATATAGCTCTGTCGTAAACTTGATTTATATTATATTTACTCCATTGACTTACCTCCATTGATTGTATTGTCTCAAACTTACTCTGATAATAATCAGCTCTCTCTTTTGTATATATAAAACCTGCAAAAAATGGGAAGAATGAATAAAAGGTAAAGTTTTTTATTTTATTTATTGTTTTTTTCTTTTCTTCAACTTCGTAATTATACTTTTTCAATATAATTTTTATATTATTGTTTTCCTGATTTTTTGTATTAAAATTTAAATTATAATGTTCAAAGCCTTCAAGTGATAACCTTATATTGTAAGTCTTATTTTTTATCACTTTAAACGATACTGGAGTAAATCCTATAAAAAGATCGTCTAAAAATAATGCTGCTCCATTAGGGCTTGAATTTACAGTAATCTCTTTTTCTTCATTTTTTTCCATCTCTATTTTTATTTTTGTGTCATTATTGATTTCTAATTCTAATTTTTTTGTTTTATAGTTGTCTTTTATTGCTTTTAGAATGTGCTTTCCTTTATTAATATATATTGCATCTGTATTGATATATTGTTCATCTATATAGATTATTGCACCCTCTGTATTTTCTATCTCGAGTAGGTAATATTCATCTTTTGTAAGATTGTTTATTAATTTTTTCATAATGGATAATACTATTGGTTTTATAAAGTTTAAATCTATTTTTTCAATATCTATTTTTGTAAGATCAATTTTTGTTTTTTCTTCCCACTCAAATATTGTTTTTTCTGTATATGGATCATAAATTTTCACATTTATTCCATCTTTTCTTATATTTCCTGTGAGGAATAATATATCTTCACTATATTTCTCATTTTCTCTAAACTTTTCAGTTTTTATCTTAAAACTCTCAGGGAATTTTATATTTTTATCATCTATTTCATCTGGCCTTAGGAATAAAGGATATAAGTAGAGTGAAAAATTATCTGATAAAATCCCATATTTTATTAATTTTATTTTTTCTCTCTGACTTAATTTTTCTGGCTTATAACCAAATTTTGTAAAAAAACTATTGTTTTTTATAGTTGCAATGTCTATTATAAAAGGTATTTTATCAATGTGTTTTAGGTATGTATATAATAATTCTGGTAAGTATTCACTTAAGATCTTTAGTTCTATTGTTCCATCCGATTCAAATTTTGATATTATTATTTTTTTTTCAAGTTTAAACTCAGGTTTTTCAAAATCAATTTTTTTTACTTTTTTTTCAGTGAGAAAACATGATGAGATAAAAATTGGTAATAATAAGCTAATAATTATTTTTTTATTTTCCACTTTAAAAACTCTGTCATAAAATCGTCTATATACCCGTCCATAACTTTATCGACATTTCCAGTTTCATAATTTGTTCTATGGTCTTTTACAAGTCTATAAGGTTGGAATACGTAACTTCTTATCTGATTGCCCCATCCTATCTCTTTTTTTTCTCCTTCTATACTTTTTAATTCATCATTTTTCTTTTTTTCATAATAGTCATATAGTTTTGCTTTAAGGAACATCATTGCTTTTTCTCTATTTTTATGTTGAGACCTTTCTTGTTGACACTGTACAACTATTCCTGTAGGTATATGTGTTATTCTTATTGCTGATTCTGTTTTATTGACATACTGGCCACCTGCACCTGATGCTCTATATGTGTCTATTTTAAGATCGTTTGGATTTATGTTTATCTCTATATCCTCTTTTATTTCTGGTAATACGCTTACAGATGCAAACGATGTATGTCTTCTTGCATTAGCATCAAAAGGTGAGATCCTAACAAGTCTGTGAACACCTATCTCACTACTTAAGTAGCCGTAAGCGTATTCACCGTTAAAATATATCGTAATACTTTTTATTCCAGCCTCCTCCCCATCAATCTTATCTATTATTTCTGTTTCGTATCCCATCCTTTCAGCCCATCTTAAATACATTCTTGTTAACATTGAAACCCAATCGTTTGATTCAGTCCCACCTGCACCAGCATTTATTGAAAGATATGCAGAGGACTTATCGAATTTACCATTGAAATATATTAAAGTTTCTTTTTTTGTAAATTCTTCAATTATTTTTTTATATTCTTTTAAAAAGTCTTCGTAAAACTCTTCATAACCTTCTTTTATCATGTATCCTATTTCTATAAGGTTATCAACTGATTTTATAAGATTATCCCATTCATTATATGTTTTTTTTAGATTTGAAACCTCTTTTGTTATTTTATTGGCATTTTCCTGGTCATTCCAGAAAGATGGTGATGTCATTTGATTTTCAAGTTCTTTTACTTTATCTTTATAATCTATTATACCAAGGTCTTTAAAATATTGGTTTAGTTTATTTTTTGTTTCTTCAAGAGTATTTATCTGTTCATCTATGTTTATTGACATAAGAGATTTTCCTTCTGTGTTTTTAATTTTTTTAAGTTAAAATTTAAAATATTTCATAATAGTTTTATAATTTATAATAATAAAAAAGCAATATAAAACAATGTAATATTAAATTAGAAAACTAAAAAACTATTAATTTTTTTTAAATAATCATATATTTTAATTACTATTTTCTAATTTTTTTATTATAAAATAAAATGGTTTTTTATTAAATCATCTTTAACTTTTGACTGTTTTTTATTTAAAAGTGTAATGTTAATTAGAAAATAGTGTTTAAAAATTTATAAGTGATATATATTTTAATTTTTTTAATAAATTTTATCTTGTTAATAAAGATGGGAGAATTTGTAATGAACATTAAAGACTATAAGGAATTATACTTATCAGGTGAAAAAAGACCTATCGAAGTTATAGATGAGATATTTAAAAATATAGAGTCTGATAACAAGAGTGAGAAACCTCTAAATGCTTTTATTAGTTTAAGGAAAGAGAAGGCATTAGAGGAAGCATCGGTTATTAATGATTTTTCGAAACCTCTTGCTGGTATTCCAATTGCTGTAAAAGATAATATAAATGTGGAAGGTGAACTTACAACTTGTGGTTCACGAATTCTTTCAAATTATAGGGCAATATTTGATGCTTTTGTTATAAAAAAACTTAAAGATGCTGGTGCAATAATAATTGGCAAAACTAATATGGATGAGTTTGCTATGGGTTCATCTAATGAAACATCATATTTTGGACCTGTAAGAAATCCACATGATAGGGATAGAGTTCCAGGGGGCTCATCAGGTGGGTCAGCAGCAAGTGTAATAAGTTTTGTACCAATATCTTTAGGCTCAGATACTGGTGGTTCTATAAGACAGCCTGCTTCATTTTGTGGTGTTGTTGGAGTTAAACCCACTTATGGGAGGGTTTCAAGGTTTGGTTTGGTTGCATTTGCTTCATCTCTTGATCAGATTGGACCTTTTGCAAGGAGTGTTGAGGATGCTGCTATTGTTTATAATGTTATAGGTGGGCATGACCCAATGGATTCAACAAGTTTGAATAAGGATCATGAAGTTAATATTGATAATATTAAAAAAGATATTAAAGGGCTGAGGGTTGGTATTCCTAAGGAATATTTTACTGGTGGGATTAATGAAGAGGTTGAGAAGGGTATAAAAAAGAGTATAGAGGTATTAAAGGAACTTGAAGCTAAAATTGTTGATATAAGTTTGCCACATACTGAATATGCTGTTGCTACATACTATATTATTGCACCTGCTGAGGCAAGTTCTAACCTTGCAAGATTTGATGGCATAAGGTATGGTGTAAGAGAGAAAGCTGATACTCTTATTGAAACATATAAAAAGACAAGGGGTAATGGTTTTGGAAAAGAGGTTAAGAGAAGAATAATGATAGGAACCTATGTTCTATCAAGTGGTTATTATGATGCGTATTATCTTAGTGCACAGAAGGTTAGAACTCTTATAAGGGATGACTTTAAAAAAGCATTTGATAATGTTGATGTTATTATATCACCAACATCACCTACTACAGCATTTAAGATAGGAGAAAAAATTGATGATCCTATAAGTATGTATCTTTCTGACATTTTTACAATATCAGCCAATATTGCTGGTATTCCTGCAATGTCGATTCCTATTGGTAGAGATAGTAAAAAACTTCCAATAGGAATTCAGATAATGTCAAAATGGCTTGATGAAGAAACTATGTTTAGGGTTGCTTATAATCTAGAAAAAAATTTTGATTATAAATAAAATATTGACTTTTATATTTTTTTATACTATTATATATAAATGATATAAAATTATCAAATATAAGGCTATAGTATGAATTATACTATTAAAGAAGATAAAAATAAAATAATAATTAAGATAGAAGAAGAACTTCTTAATAATGAAAATTCTGAAGCTTTAAGGTTTTTATTATCTGAGAGTATAAACGATGGTATTAAAAATATAGAACTTGATTTATCAAATGTTAAGGCTACCAATTCAAGTGGTATTGCTAAAATACTTTTTTTTCAGAAAAAAATTTCTGAAAAAGGGGGTAGTTTAAAAATAATTGACATGCATCCTGAGTTAAAAAAGCTTTTTCACTTGATAGGTCTTGATAATATCTGATTATTTATATTTTTAAAAACTATTGACTTTTTTTGAAACTTTTTTATTTTTTTATTTAGTAATTAAAAATTTTAAAATAAAATTTTAATAGGAGTTAAAAATGAAATATGTTATTGAGGAAGAAAAGGGTTCTGTTCTTCTTAAAATAGAAGAGGACTTACTTAATACTCAGAACTCAGAAGAGTTAAAGACAATTTTAAATGAACTTTATACAAAAGGTTATAAAAATATAGAAATAGACCTTTCTAAGGTTAAAGCAACAAACTCAAATGGTATTGGTAAAATACTATTTTTCTATAAAAAACTTAGTGAAGAGGGTGGAAGTTTAAAGATAAAAGCTATAAATCCTGAATTAAGGGAGACTTTTGAACTTTTAAGACTTGATAAATTATTTGGTATATAGACGTTTAAAATTGAAAGAAATTAGTAACAGTATTTTCAATCTTTTAAGTGATTTTATATTAAAAAAAAGTGGTCTTTTTTTACCATTATCTAAAAAAATAATGGTAATGAATAGACTAAAAAAGAGAGCTGATGAATTGGGTTTTGAAAGCATTGAAGACTATATAAAATATGCTATAAAAGAGGATAATACAAGAGAAAATTTTAAAATAATAGGACTTTTAACAACAGGAAAAACTGGTTTTTTTAGAGAAAAGGAACATTTTAATATACTTTTGAATAATATTTTACCTATCTTATTTTCTAAGAAAAAAACCATTAAGGTTTGGAGTATTGGTTCTTCTACAGGTGAAGAACCATATTCTCTTGGTATTATGATAGATATGTATATTAGAAACAATTTTATTAATGGCTTTTTTTCTATATTAGCTACAGATATAAATATTGAGTCTTTAAGAGTTGCAAGGGATGGAGTGTATCTTGAACATCAGTTGTCTGGTGTACCTGATGAAATAAGAGACAAGTATTTTATAATTGAAAGTATGAAAAATGAAAAAAGTTATAGAATAAGATCGTTTTTAAGAGATAGAATATCATTTGTTTTTGATAATATAATAGATTCTAAAATATTTGATATTTTTGATATAATTTTTATGAAAAATACTATAATGTATTTTTCAACTGAAAAGAGAGAGGTTGCTTTAAATAAGGTTTATAATTCAATAGAGGAGGGTGGATATTTTTTTATTGGTATTACTGAAACAATAGATGATATAAAACATAATTTTAAAAGGTCTGGCTTTATTAAAGTTTATACAAAGTTTCAGTAAATACCAGAAGAGGTTTATATGAACACAAGTATTTTGCTTGCACTTGATAATGAAAAGATAGAGTATTTTAAATCTCTGTTTAAGAATAATTACCCTGAGTTTAATTTATTTATAGCAAATAATGTTAAAGATGCTATATCTATTGTTAATCAGAACAGGATAGCACTTTCTATACTTGATTTTGTTATAAATAATAGCAATGGAATTGAAATTGCTGATGTGTTAAAGACAAAAGATGAGAATAGTCAGGTTATATTTGTTACTTCTCGGGGCATATCAAGTTCTAATATTGCTGACTTTGATATTATTGATGGGTTTATATATACTCCATTTTCTGAAAATCTTGTTATAAAACAGTTAAATTTTCATATAAACTATTATAAAAAAGCATTGAATATATTATATTCGCAAGAAGTTTTCAAAAAATTAGCTGATGAAATTAATAATATTATTTTTATTGTTGATAAAAAACTTAATATACTTTACTCTAATTTTGAGTTTTTAAACTCTTTTGGTCAGATATCCTATCTTGATAAATTAAGAAGGTTTTTCCCTGGTGTTATAATTGATTTTATAAAAGAAAAAATAGAGAATATTTCAGATGATTTTTCAAATAATCATCTTGAGTTTATTTTTAAAGAGGAACATTATAAAGTAAATATATTCAATTATTTTTGTGATAATAGTGCTTTTATTATATTTATAAATTTTTTTAAACCAGATTTAAATGGTGATAATAATTACGCTTACTTTAAAGATTATATTTATAAACAGTATACTACATACAGGAAAATTTTATCAGAACAATTGCCAGTTTTTAAAAAGTTCAGTATAAATATTTGTGAGATTTTATTTAGTAATAATGCAAGTAGTATTATTTATAGGTTTTATAAAGATAAAGAGAGATTATACTATGTAGTTTTAAAAACGTTAGATAATAGTGTTTCTTCATATTATTCATCTGCAATATTTAAAGAGTTTATTGATAAAAATATTGATAAATTAAAGAAAGATATAGACCTATTTTTAAAGAGTTTTCAAGATTTTTACTATTCTAACAAGTTTAAAGAGATAATAAATATATTTACAGGTTATATTGATGAGAAGAAAGAGGAGATTAGTTTTTCACTCTGTGGATTTAATCAACCAAGGATTGTTGATAATAATAATGTTTTGAACAATCTTTTTGTTAAAGAATGGAACTTTCCTATTGGTATAGCTAAAAATTATTTTGATTATAAAAAAGCCAGTTTTGATTTTTCTAATTTTGCCAAGTTTTCAATGTATTCGGATGAGATTGTTGAATTTACTCATAAAAATGGTAAGGATATAGATTATTTTATTATAGATAAGTTTTTGACATCAAATATTAATAATGCTCTTGAAGACCTTAGAATGATAAAAGACTCTGAAAATATAAAAAATAAAACAGGCTTTTTATTGTTTTTTAACTTCAATAAACCTATAAAAGAAAGAGTTACTGTAAACAGGTCTTCATCTATTGATGGTATAACAAACAGTATACTTGATATTATTAATAGATTTGATATATCTTTTGGTTTTAAAAAGAGGTGTTTTGTAGTTCTTGAAGAGATTATAAGTAATATGATAAAATATGGGCTCGGTGGGAAAATATCGTATAAAATTGATCATCAAAAAGTAATTTTTATTTTTCAAAATATAAGTGATACTAGTTTTAATCCATGGGATTTTATAAATGCTATAGATAATAAAAATGATGAAGACTTAATTAGAAATAATATAATTAAAAATGTAAAGAGTGATTCTCTTAAACTTGGTTTATATATGACTGAAAAGTTTTCTGATAGATTTTGGGCAACAAAAGATGGTAAATATATTTGTGTTATTTTAAAAATTGAACCTAAAATGCCTTTTATTTTGGAATAATAGTATCTAATTAATTATTTCTATACCAATTAAACATACATCATCTTCAAGATCGTATGTTTCACAAAATTCTAGAAGATTAAAGTATATTTTATCTATTAGTTCTTCTATTTTTAATTGATAGTTGCATTCTATTATTTTATAGAATGTATCTTCAAACATATCTTTATTTTGGTTAATAGCCTCTGTTAGACCATCTGTATAGAAAATTAATTTGTCATTTTTTTGTAATTCTATTACTTTTTCCTCAACATTTATGTCTTCTAACATGCCAAGTATTTTTCCTTTTCCCTCAAGTTTTATAATTTTACCATCTCTTATAAGTATTGGTTCTGGATGGGATGCTTTAACATATGTAAGTTTTTTATTTGCAGAGTTATATAATCCATAAAATGCTGTAAGAAATTGTCCTGTATTATAGGAGACTATTTTTTTGTTTATATCCTCAATAAGCTCTTTGGGTCTAAGTTTTTTAATTCCTGCATTGTCTATTATAGACTTTAGAATCATTGTAACAAGTGCGGCTGGCACTCCATGACCTGAAACATCTGAAATAAAAATTCCTATTATCTTATTCTGTATGTTAGTAATATCATAGAAATCACCACCTAACTCTTCCATTGGTTTGTATATTGAACTTATTTTGAGTCCTTCTATTTTTGGAATATTTTTGACAATTAATGATTGTTGTATTTTGTTTGCTATTTGAAGCTCTTTTTTAATTTGATTATTTATGTTTTTTATAAATCTATTCTTTTCTTCCAGTATCTTATTTTTTTCTTCTACCTCTTTATGTAACAGATAATTCCTTTTTATTGATGGGATAAGTGAGAATAGGTCTTTTAACATGCTTATTTCTGTGGTTGTAATATCTACAGAATTATTAAAAGACCATAACTGAGCAACCCCAACAGCCTTTCCTTTTTCTAATATTGGCAATATAAGTACAGACTTTATATTTATAATTTTTTCTACAGATTCTATTGCTATTTTATCTTTTTCTCTCATTGGAAGATTTTTTATAGAGTTTATATCTTTAAAATAGATTGGCATTTTAGAGGTAAATACTATACAGTTAGCCATTTCAGGTGGGTTTATGACAGGTGGAGAACCATTTTTCCCAAACATTTGTGTAAGTCTTTCAAGACATTCTCTAAAATTAGATTCAATTACAGCCCCTTCATCTATTGGTAATAATCCGTTTTCTTCTATTTGAGTGAAAATCATATCAAAGCCAAATATTTGATTAAGGTTTATTAGTATGTGAGAGTACAGTTCTTTTTCATCTATTTTATTTATTGTTGCTGTAAGGTTAAGTAATTTTTTATAAGTCTCCTCTGTTTTATTGAAATTATTCTCTTTCTCTTCAAGTTCACGTATTTTAAGTGATATTTCCATATAGGGATTAAAGTATTTTATTATTTCAGATACATCATTATCTTGTTCATTATTTTCAAACCATATCAATTGCAGTAAAGCAATTATATTATTATTTCTCTTAAATGAATATGTATCTATTCTTTTAGCGTCTGACATTGATATCTTTAAATAATTTTTCATTTCTGGGTCGTTAATTCTGTTTACTGTTAGAGAGGATTTATCTTTATTTATTAAATAATGATCTTTTATCGATAATGAATTTTCTATAGGAAATTCTCCCGATTCAAGTGAATCCCAAAATGCTTTTATATGATTGTACTTTTCATTTATATATTTTTTTATTCTTTTTATAAAGACTCTATTATCTTTATTTATTATTCTATGTAATATTATTGCGTCTACATTGATGTTTTCTAGTATAGTATCAACTAATGTAAGGAATATTTTTTCTAATGAAAGGTCAATAAGTAAAAAATCAAGATTTTTTTTAAGGTTTTCTTTATTCATCAGTTAACCTAATTATTTGTTTAATTCTCTTAATAATTCAGTTCCTTTTTTATAACCAATATCAAACTTTTTTTGTAATTGGGATGGTCGATAGTCAAGATATTCTAATGGTTCAGGGTCTATATTAAGTGAAAATATTTGTATATTTCTATATTTTTCTTTTGGTAAAAGGCCCTCTTTTACCCATTTATTAACTTTTTCTATAAAATATAACTGTTGATCTAAATATGAGTTCATAGCAATATCATTTGCTCTATCATTAAGTTCAAGCAGACTTGAGGGTGGCTTTGACATTTTAGGGTATGACCTTACTATTATAAACTTTTCTATTTCGTTATATTTATCAAGTAGAATATTAACAGGTGGATTGTTAAAATGGTCTTCAATAAATATTTCACCATCTATTTTAACAGGTTTGAAGTATGGGATCCTTGTACCAAGCCATAGATGCTTTTTCTCAAGATCAAACTCTTGTAAATTAATTGTTTTGTGTTCACCAGTTAGAAGGTTTACTATAGAAGTGTAGACAGGTATTTTCATATTTTTCTGTATTAAAATTGTTTCTTCTGTTATTTTATAGTGGTAAGAAAATGGTGTAGAATAATTATTTGTTAATATGTCATTGTAGTAACTGAAATATGAAGTTGAGTGAAAAGTGGAATTAAAATATGAGTTTGTGAATACAGCTTCTGGTGGTGTTGCAAATAAGTTTGCGTTTTTTATTTCTTTTAGAGCTTTTTCTATTGGATAATTTGCTGAGTATATCATTGCTGCTTTTATTGATGCACCTTCTGTTGATATAGCCTTAAACATTATATTATTTTCTTGAAATGCTTTGAAAAAACCTAAAAGTAATGTTTCAAAACCAGCCATTCCCTGAATAAGGAGTGCTGTTCTGTCAAGTTTTAACATTTTTATTCCTTATGTATTTTTAATTTCATTTTATAGTAATTTTATAGTATTATTATATATATTAATTACTTTTTAAATTTTGTCAAAAAAATTTATTTTTTTAAACCTTATTTTGATTAAGGTATCTTAATATTAATCTCTTTAATAAGATTCTTATTTATTATTTAAATTTTTCAAATATATAATATATAAAATTAATATTAATCAATTACAAAAATATTTTCTATTTTAATCAAATAAGTTTATTTTAGTTACTATCTTGTTTATTGGTTATGATCTTTAAAAACTCTTCTTCACTTATTGTTCTTATTCCAATTTTTAAAGCTTTTTCTAGTTTTGAGCCTGGCTCTTTACCAACAAGTAGATAAGTTGTGTTTTTTGAAACAGAATCAGTTACTTTTCCTCCAAGTTTTTCTATTATTTCTTTTGCTTTTTCCCTTGGTTTAAAATTATCAAAGCTTCCTGTAATTACCCAGACTGTATTTTCAAATATTTTATTGCTCGAACTCTCCTCTGTTTTTTTCTCTACTCCTACCTGGAACCCTTTTTCTTTAAAGAATTGAATAAGATCAAGGATTTCCGGGTCATTAAATGCTTCTACTATTTTTAAAGCTGTAATTGGGCCTATTCCTTCTATTTTTGATAGTTCTTCAGTTTTTTTATTTTTTGCTATTTCTATCAATTTATCAAAAGAATCATACCTATTTTCTATTAATAGTTTTATTACATTTGGACCTATTGATTCTATACCTATTGCTTCAAAGAGTTTTGCGAACTCTTTTTTCTTAACATTTTCTATGCTATCTTTTATTATTTTTACTTTTTTGTCAGCAAAACCTTCCAGGTTTTTTATAATATCAAAATCTATTATAAAGAGGTCTTTAATGTTTTTTATTATTTTATTTTCAAGTAATTTTTCAACAGTGTTTTTTCCTATACCATTGATCTCTAACTTATCAACAAAAAAGAATATTGATTCTCTTATTCTGGCAGGGCAGTGTCTGTTTTTACAAAATAGGTGTGCTCCATCTTTTTCAAGTTTTGAATAGCATTCAGGGCATTTCTCAGGTATTTTAAAAACTTCACCCTTTTTTTCTATAACTTTTTCTATTGCAGGTATTATATCACCTCTTTTTGATACTAAGACAGTATCTCCTATACCTATTTCAAGTTCATCTATATATTCTTGATTATGAAGTGTTGCTTTTTGTACTGTACTACCTGATATTTTTATAGGCCTTATTATAGCAAGCGGTGTAATTTTACCTGTTCTCCCAACTTGAACTTTTATATCCAGGACTTCTGATATGTTTGTTGGTGATTCAAATTTATAAGCTATTGCCCATTTTGGATGGTGTGAAGTGTATCCCAGTTTTTCTCTTAAATCTATGTTATTTGTTTTTAATACTATACCGTCTATATCATATTGAAGTTTTTTTCTTTTTTCTGTTATATTTTTTATAAACTCAGCAATTTGATCTACTTTGTAGCTTTGAAAGTGCTTTGAGGTCTCTTTATCAGAAAATAGAGCAATGTTTTCAATTGGTGTTGGGAACCTATTTTCTACTAAAAACTCAAGACTTTCAATATGTGTTTTAAACTTTATGTCTGTAGTATAAAGGTCATATACGAAGATTCTTAAGGGTATTTTTGCAACATCCTCAGGACTTATTCTTCTTATACTCCCTGCTGCAAAGTTTCTTGGGTTAGCATATATGTTACCCATTTTTTCATTGTATTTTATAAAGTCATCTCTGTTTATAAATACCTCTCCTCTTATTGCCATATTTATTTTATTTTCTAGTACAACTGGTATTGATCTTATTGTCTTTATGTTATTTGTAAGATCATTACCTATTTTTCCATCACCCCTACTTAGAGCATATTCTAAAATACCGTTTGTATAATACAAGACTACTGAAAAACCATCTATTTTAGGTTCTGCAACAAAATCTTCTATTTTGTTTGAGTTAAGCCATTTAATTAATTCATCTATATTGTAGGCTTTGTCAAGACTGAGTACAGGGATTTTATGCTCGACTTCTGCAAAATTGTTTGTAATATCACTTGGTACTCTTTGAGTTGGAGAGCCAGCTAATATTATACCAGTTTCTTTTTCTAACTCTTTAAGTTCATTTACAAGTTTATCATACTGTATATCAGATATTTCTGGTTTATTTAGTACGTAGTATAGATAATCATGGTACTGAATTTTTTTTATTAATTCCTGCATTTTTTCTTTTTTGTCCATTATTTAACCTGTTTCTATTTTTTAGTCTTATTAAATTTAAATTTCTTAAGTTTTACTGTTCTATTTAATTGATTTAAAAATATTATTTCCTAAATAAAATGCTCTAATCTTTTTTTATAATGGTTTTAAGTATTTTTTATTGTTTTCTTAAATTTTTTTACTTTAAAATTCTTAAAATCAAAGGTTATATAATATATGGCAAAAAAGCTTTTTTTTATTTTTATATTCCTTCTAATAATATTAACTGGTACCTCAGGATATATGATTATAGAAGGTTGGAACTTTATTGATTCTCTATATATGACTGTTATAACAGTTACTACTATAGGTTTTACTGAGGTAAGGCCACTTTCGGTTTATGGTAGAGTCTTTACAATATTATTTGCTTTGATAGGGATTGGAGTAATTACAACTTTTATAAGTATTATAAGTTCTATTATAACTCAGACAAAAATAATTGAAAACTATAGGAGAAAAAAGATGGAAAAGTCTATTAGCAGGTTAAAAAATCATGTTATAGTTTGTGGAGCAGGTAATATAGGAAGGTATGTTATAAAAGAACTTGTTAGAGAAAATAAGAGACCTGTTGTAGTTATAGATAATGATCCAAACTTTATTAACCTTGCACAAAAGGATTTAAAGGATATCGATTATAATGAAAAAAGTTTATTTTTTGTTGAAGGGGATCCCTCAAAAGAGGATATTTTATTAAATCATGCGAATATAAACAATGCTTATGGGCTTGTGACATGTCTTCCAAATGATTCGAGTAACCTTCTTATAAGCCTTACTGTGAAAAACCTTAATCCAAGAGTTAAGGTATCAGCTTTTGTTATTGAAGAGGAGAATATACCAAAGTTTTATCTTCTTGGTGTTGATGATGTAATATCAGGCAATTTTATAATAGGAAAGAGGCTTGCAACATCTATGGTTAATGAAAATATACTCTCTTTTATTGAGCAGATTAGCTTTATAAGAGATAGGTCATATTATATTGCTGATATTGTTATTTCATCTGATTCAAAAGTTATTGGGAAGACTCTAAGAGAGCTTAATTTACCTAATAATTTTGATTTGCTTGTGGTTGCTGTTAAGAGTCAGGATTTCTCGGAATATATATTTAATCCAAAAGCTGATTATACTATAAATAAAAACGATGTACTTATAGTTATGGGGAAAAAGAAAATATCGAGAAAATTAGTAATTATGTCAAAAATTAGTTTTTTATAATCAATTTAATAATATTTATATCCATTTATTTTTTCTAAAATATTTTATCATAATAAGAGCTACTAATAGCATAAGACCTAATGCTGCAAAGTATCCATACTTCCATTTAAGTTCAGGCATGTTTTCAAAATTCATTCCGTAAACTCCAGCAATAAAGGTAAGAGGTATAAATATTGTTGATATTATTGTTAATACTTTCATAATAGAGTTCATTTTATAACTTATAGCAGATAGATTAATTTCTAGCAAACCAGATAATATTTCTCTGAATATTTCTATTGTTTCAAGTATTTCGACAGTATGATCATAAATATCTTTAAGGAATATATTAATTGACTTATTAATTATACCATTTTCGTTTTTTCTTAATTTAGCTATTATTGTTCTTAATGGCCATATATATTTTCTTATGATAATCACATCCTTTTTTATTTTGTATATATCTGTAATTAAATCTTCTTTTGTTTCATTTATTATAACATCTTCAACATTTTCTATTTTATCACTTATTTTTTCAGTTATTAGATAATAGTTGTCTATAAGTACGTCGAGTAAACAGTAAGCCAGATAGTCTGCCTTCATTTTTTTTATTTTTCCTTTATTAAACCTTATTCTATCTCTTATAGGATCAAATACATCACCCTTTCTCTCCTGAAAACTTATTACATAATTCTTTCCTATTACAAAACTTATATGTTCTTCTATAATATTATATTCATTATCTAGTGATAACATTTGACAGCACAGAAAAATATATTCATCATATTCATCCAGTTTAGGTTTTTGAGTAGTATTTAGTACATCTTCCAATAAAAGTGGGTGTAAGTTAAATATTTCGCCTATCTTTTCAATTATTTTAATATCATGAACTCCATTTATGTTTAACCACATTGTTTTTTTATTTTCTTTTAGACTCTTTATCTCATCTATTTTTTTTATTTCTGTTTCTATATAAGATTCCTCGTCATATATAAAAGCTTCAATTGTTACTTTCTCTTTTAAGTTCTTACCAACATATATTAAACTTCCTGGGGGAAGGCCTATCTTTTTTCTTTTATCTGTTTTTTCTTTTTTCATAGCTTTATATCCTTTTTTACTGGTTGGCAAAGTTTATTATAAATTCTGGGATTTTTTCAAGACCAAGTATGTAGTTAGAAGCTCCAATATCTATTGCAGCTTTTGGCATTCCCCATACTACTGAGCTTTCTTCATCCTGTGCTACTGTTATTGCTCCTATATTTTTTAATTCTAAAAGTCCTTCTGCACCATCTTTTCCCATGCCTGTAAGTAAAATGGCAAGAGTATTTTTTGATACACATTTTGCCATACTTTTGAACATTACGTCAACAGCTGGTTTTTGAAAGTTTACCTTTTCACCATCAACTATTTTTGAATAATAATTTGCTCCTCTTCTTTCTATTTCCATATGATAGCCGCCAGGGGCAAGATAGACAGTGTTGGGTAATAATAATTCTCCATTTTCAGCTTCTTTTACTTTAAGCTCAGTAAGTGAATCTAGTCTTTGAGCAAAATTGAAAGTAAATTGTGGTGGCATATGTTGTGTTATTACTATTGGTGGCATTTTTGAAGGCAATTTACTTATTATATACTCTATTGCAACTGTTCCACCTGTTGAAGCACCTATTCCTATTATTTTATCAGTTGTTTTAACAAATTGAAGTACATTTTTTTTATCGATCTTAATATCTCTTTTTATAGAACTGCTTATGTTTTCATATTTCTTAAAGTTTTTTAGAAACTCATCTTTGGCCTTATATGCATTTTTTATTTTTATTATGATGTCGTTTTCAAGGTCCTGTACCGAATACCTTCCACCTGGCTTGTTTACAATATCAAAAGCACCAAGTTCAAGTGCCTTTATTGAAGCAGACTCGTCTTCAGCAGTTATTGAACTTACTATTATTACAGGGGTTGGTTTATATTTCATTAAGTATTGTAAGAATGTAAGCCCATCCATCCTTGGCATCTCAATATCTAAAGTTATAACGTCAGGGTTAAGCCTTACAATTTTATCTCTTGCTATATATGGATCTGGTGCAGTTCCTATGATATCTATTTCAGGTTCTTTGGATAATGCTTTTGTTAAGTACTCTCTTACTATTGCTGAATCATCAACTATCAATACTTTTATTTTATCCATTTTTCCTCTTGTGATTTAAGTTTAATTTTTTTGTTTTATTATAATTTAATCTTAAAATTTTTCAATAAATTTTTTAAGAGTAAATTTATAGAATAATTATGAGACTTATATTATGAAAAATTATATAATAAAGAGAATCACAGTACTTTTTGTTACATTGTTTGGTATAACACTTATAACATTTATTATAACACGAATAGCACCTGGTGACCCTGCTACTCTTAAACTCCAGTCTTCATTAACTTCCCCCAAAGCCCAGCCCATAACAAAAAAAATGATAGAAGAAAATAGAAAACTATATGGATTTGATAAACCACTTATACTTAACTTTAAGAGTAAAGGATTACCTTATTCAGTTTTATCTCTACTTAATGAGTTTATAAATGAGGAAGAAGGATATTTTAAAGATAGAGTCTTTGAAAAAATAAGGAACTTAAATACTATTGCAGTCCCTTACATAATTGAATTTCTAAAAAAAAATAATGTTAATGATAATGATAAAGAAAGGCTTATAAAGCTTATTCTGGAAGCTCTTGAAATTAAAGAGTTTTCACAAGATATTTTTAAGATAGAGAAGTATTATGAAAGTATAAAGGAAGATTTTCAAAAAAGTAAAATAGAGTCTTATCTGAAAAAATATTATGAAACTGGAATACTTGATAAAAATAAAGTTCTTTCTGCTAAATCTGCTTCTATTCCTCTATTGGTTGAATACCTATTTAAAGAAAAAAATAGAGACAGAGCAGGGGAGTTTATAAATCTTTTAGGTGTTATAACAGGTAAACCATGGGTTTATAATCCTGATATGAGTAAAAGAGAGTTTGATAATACTATTTACTCTATAAAAAAGTTTTGGGAATATGAAAAAGAGTATTATGTTGAGTTTTCTTTTTTTGAAAAGTTTTTAAGAGTTTTTTCAGATACACAGTTTGGAATATGGGTTTATAAGGTTATAAGGCTTGACTTTGATATATCTTACGCTTACAATATACCGGTTACAACTCTTATTAAAGAGAGGATTGGCCCTACAATTGAATTAAATATTATATCAATGGTTATTATTTATTTACTTGCACTTTTTATTGGGATAAGGTCATCACTTATACACAATACTAGGAAAGAGAGAATAATAAGCCTTATACTTTTTATACTCTATTCATTGCCATCATTCTGGGTTGCAAACCTTCTTATTATGTTTTTTACTGGTTCAGATTCACTAAATATTTTTCCTGCAAGTTATCTTCATTCACCAGATGCTGATAAACTATCTTTTTTTGGCTACATACTTGATCATATATGGCACCTTTTTCTTCCTGTTTTTGTTTTAACATATGGTTCGCTTGCCTATCTTTCCCGGCAGATGAAAATGAGTATGCTTGATGTTCTTTCAGCAGATTATATAAGAACAGCAATTGCAAAAGGGCTTAGTGAAAAAGATGTTATTTATAAACATGCGTTAAGGAATGCTCTTATACCTATTATTACTTTGCTTGGTGGGGTTCTTCCTGCTATGTTAAGTGGCTCTATAATAATAGAAGAAATATTTAGTATTAATGGAATGGGGAAACTCTCTTTTGAGGCTGTGATGAATAGAGATTATCCTGTAATAAATGCACTTGCTTTGATTTCAAGTTTTCTTACACTTATTGGTATTTTAATTTCTGATATATTATATTATATAGTTGATCCAAGAATTAAATTTGAAAAGGTAGAATAATTTTTTAGGGGGATATTATGCCAAAACTTAATGTAAATGGGTGTAATATATACTATGAGGTAAGGGGTAATGAAAATTCTAATGATGTTGTTGTATTTCTTAACGGAGTAATGGCAACTTTTAATAGCTGGGGTTTTCAGATCCCTGTTTTTGAAAAAGGTTTTAAAATACTATTACATGATTTTAGAGGACAGTTGTTGTCTGATAAACCAAAAGGGCCTTACAGTTTTAAAATGCATGCTGATGACCTTAAGGCTTTATTAGACCATGTTGGAATAAAAAAGGCTCATATAATAGGGACTTCATATGGTGGTGAAGTTGGGATAAAGTTTGCAATTGAGTATCCTGAAATGGTTAAGTCTCTTGCTATAATAGATTCTGTAAGTGAGGTTGATGACCTTTTAAGAATGTTTGCTTTACAGTGGAGACAACTTGCAGTAGATAAAGACCCTATCAAGTTTTATTACGGTATGCTTCCTTCTATATATGGAAATACATTTATAAAAAATAATAGGAAATTTTTGGAGACAAGGGGTGAGGGTCTGAAAAATGTTGATCCTTCTTATTTTGATGGGCAGGTTGCACTTTATGATACTTTTTTAACTCTTAATCTTACTCCAGAGCTTCATAAAATTAAGGCACCAACTATAGTTGTTGTTGGGGAAGATGATATATTAAAAAGAAGAAAATTGTCTGATATTATAGTTAATAATATACCAAAGTGTGAATATGTTATAATACCTGATTGTGGCCATGTTACAATATTTGAGAAACCTGATACATTAAACAGTATATTACTTGGGTTTGTTACTAAAAATTTATAAAAAAATAAATTTCTTACTAATAAGGAGGTAGTTTTTATGAGTATTTATTACCAGAAAGATATTGAGACAATGGATCCTGAAAAATTAAGAGATCTACAGAGTAAAAGACTTTGTGAACTTGTAAAGTATGTATATTCAAGGCAACACTTTTATCAAAGTAAGTTTGATGAGATTGGGATAAAACCTTCAGATATAAAGAGTGTGGATGATATAAAAAAATTGCCATTTACTACTAAAGATGATTTAAGGGAAAATTATCCATTTAAACTCCTTGCTGTTTCATTATCTGAGGTTGCTGAGATACATGCTTCTTCTGGTACAACCGGCAAACCAACAGTTGTTGCTTATACTAATAATGACCTTAAGCTTTGGGGAGAGGTAATGGCAAGAGCAATAGTCTGTGCTGGAGGAAGGAAGGGGGATATAATACATAATGGTTATGGTTATGGTCTTTTTACAGGGGGGCTTGGTGTTCATTATGGAGCATTAACGGGTGGTTTCCCTGTTGTTCCTGTTTCATCTGGGGCAACAAAAAGACAGATTATGCTTATTCAGGACTTTAAACCAAGAATACTTACATGTACACCATCATACTCACTTCATATGGCTGAGGAAGCTAAAGAGATGGGTGTTGACCCAAGAGAACTTTCACTTGAGATTGGAATATTTGGTGCTGAACCATGGAGTCAGTCTATGAGAAAAGAGATAGAAAAAATATGGGGGCTTAAGGCACTTGATATATATGGTCTGTCTGAAATAATAGGACCTGGGGTTGCAATGGAATGCCCTGGACAGGATGGACTTCATATATTTGCCGATCATTTTTTCCCAGAAGTTATTAATCCAGCTACAGGAGAGCATGTGAAAGAGGGGGAAGATGGAGAGCTTGTAATAACAACACTAACAAAAGAGGCTCTACCACTTATAAGATACAGGACAAGAGATATTGTAAGTATAAATTATTCAGTTTGCCCTCATTGTGGCAGGACACTACCAAGAATAAGTAAGGTTAAAGGTAGAACAGATGACATGCTTATAATAAGAGGGGTTAATGTATTTCCTTCTCAAATTGAGGAAGTTCTTCTTAAAATTGAGGGTGTTGAGCCCCATTATGTTTTGGAGGTTGACAGGATCGGTTCTCTTGACCAGCTTACAGTTGTTGTTGAAGTTAATGAGACAATATTTTCAGATGAGGTTAAAGAGATAGAAAGACTTGAAACAAAAATAAAAAGAGAGATAGAGAGTATATTGAACTTGAGAGTAAATTTAAGACTAGTTGAACCTAAAACTATTGAAAGAAGTATGGGAAAAGCTAAAAGAATTATAGATAAAAGGATAAATTAATAAAAAATAAGGAGGATATATGGAAAACTTGATACAGCTTTCAGTTTTTATAGAAAACAGAAAGGGGAGATTAAGAGGTGTTACAAAAGTTTTAAAAGATACAGGTATTGATATAAGAGCACTTTCTATAGCAGAAACTCAGGACTTTGGTGTTTTAAGACTTATTGTTAACAACCCTGATTTAGCTTATGAAAAACTTAGAGAAAATGGTTTTATAGTTAAAAAAACAAAAGTACTTGCTGTTGAGGTTGATGATAGACCAGGTGGATTTGATAATGTACTTGAGGTTTTGGAGAAGAATAATATAAATATAGAATATATGTATGCTTTTGTTGAGAAGCATAGTGATAAAGCATTGCTTGTTATGAGGTTTGATGATATGGAAAAAGCATTAAAAATTCTTCTTGATAATAAGATAAATGTTATAGAAGCACAAAAAATATATAACATATAAGTTAAAAAAATATAAAATTTTAATTTTAAAAATTTATAATTAGAAGGACTTTGTTTGAGACATAGCAGTATATTTATTTACAGTGATAGAATAATAAATAATATTAATATTATAAAGTCTAAAATATATCCTCATCAACAGATTTTAGCTATAGTTAAAGCTAATGGATACGGCACAGATGCTAAGAGTGTTGTTAAAGTACTTGTTGAAAAAGGTATAAAGTTTTTTGGAGTCGCTTCTATCTATGAAGCATTATCTATAAGAGAGACTTTCAAGGAAGTAGATATTATTGTTTTATCTCCTTTTCTCCCAGAAGAAGTCGATTTATATTTAACATCCAATATAATTACTACAATAACTGACATAGATAGAGCTGTCCTTATAAATAGGATTGCTTATTCGAAAGGGAAGGTAGTAAGGGCCCATGTTAAAGTTGATACTGGGATGGGAAGGCTTGGTGTTGTTTATGATGATGCTGAGGAATTAATAAAAAAAGTTAAAGAATTAAAAAATATAAATTTAGAAGGTGTTTTTACACATTTTCCTTCAGCTGATATTAAAGATGATTTTACTTTAGAACAGATATCTCTTTTTAAGAGGCTTATCGATAAACTTAAAGAGCATAACATACTTTTTAAATATTTACATTCTGCAAACTCTGGTGGTATTGTTTTTTATAATGACACCTTTTTTAATCTTGTAAGGCCTGGTTTATTAATGTATGGAGCTTATCCATCAGAGGCTGTTGAAAAAGCTATTAATGTAAATAATTCTATAAAATGGTTTTCAAATATACTTGAGATAAAAAAAATAAAAAAGGGTTCCTCAGTTTCTTATGGTAGAACTTTTAAAACAGATAAGGATATGAAAATAGGTGTGGTTGGAGTTGGATATGCAGATGGATTTTTATCTTTAAACTCTAATAATGGCTTTTTTTATATAAACGGTAGAAGAGCTAATATAATTGGTAGAGTATGTATGGATTACACAATTGTAGATATTTCAGGTATAGAGGCTAAGATAGGAGATGAAGTTATTATATGTGATAGTATTGATGGCATAAGAATAAACGATATCTCAAAAAGAACTGGTTTAATACCTTATGAGGTTTTGACAGGTATAGGACCTGGTGTAAGAAGATTTTTAAAATAAAAAATTTTCTTGACAAAAATATAAAAGTTTATTAATTTTTTCTAATGTCTAAAATGTGATTAAGGGGTCTTTTATGTTAAATAAGTTTAAAGAGATAAAAGAAGTTGAAGCAAAAATCAAAGAAGATCTTGAAAGAGAGAAACAAGAACTGGAAAAGAAGGTATCTGAGATTGAAGAATTATTGGAAAATGAGTTTAATATATTGAAAAATGAGATGAGAGAAAAAAGACATAAGAGTATTGAAGATGCTCAAAAAAAGTATGAGGAAGAAAAAAACAGAATAATAGAAGCTGCCAGGAAAAAAGCTGAATCTTTTGTTGTTGATAAGAGTAAAATAGAATCTATTGCAAGAGAGGTTGTAAGAGAAATAATTAAAATCTAATTTTGGAGACTTAAATGGCAAAAGTAAATGTTAAAAAAATAAGGATATTTGGTCTTAATAAGGATAAGGATTCTTTTCTGGGGACACTTCAGAAAAAAGGTATTGTTCAGATAATTTCTGTTGAAGATTCTAAAAAAACTAGTAAAAATGATATACAGACATTAATTTATAAGACAGAAATAATCCTTGATTTACTTGCAAAGAAAGCAAAAGAGGGCATTCTGGATAAGTTCAAGGTAAGATATGTTAGTGAAGATATTTTTGCTAATGAAAAAGAGATAGAAAAAAGAAAAGAGATAATTGAAAAAATATGGGGATTAATTAAGGAAAGAGAGGAACTTGAAGGTATTCTGTCAGATAAAAAGTCGTTGCTTATTGAACTTGAGCCATGGTCAAAGTTTGATATAAATACAGAAGAGATAAAAGAGAATACATATATATCCAGTTTCCTTGGTAAATTCCCAGAAAAAATGTATAGAGAAGCTGAGGATAAAGGTTTATTAAAAGAATATGATGTTGAAGTATTATCTATAATTTCTGGTGTTGTTTATGTTTTTGTAATAACACTAAAAAATAAAAAGAATGATTTTCTTAATACTTTTAGAAATTATGGTTTTGAAGAGTACAATGTTGATGAAAATACAAACTTTGCTAAAGAGTTTGAAAATGTTAAAAAAGAGATAATAGAAATAGAAAAGAAAATAGAGGCTATAAATTTTTCAATAGATAGCTATCTTGAAAAAATAGATGATATAAGATTATTTTATGACTTTATAACTAATTATTATAAGCTTACTGAAGCTAATAACAGTCTTGAATATGGTCTTTATACATTTACTGTTTCTGCATGGATACCTGAAATATATGTGGATAAATTGAATGATTTAATTAATAAATATGATAGTGTTGATTATGAGTTTGTGGAGCCTGATAAGAATGAGGCCCCTCCAGTTTTTGTTAAAAATGGAGGATTTTCAGAAGCATTTGAGTTTGTAACTGGTATGTATTCATATCCTGGTGAAAAGGACCCTGATCCAACACCTTTCTTTGCACCATTTTTTGCTCTTTTTGTTGGTTTCTGTTTAACAGATGCAGGTTATGGCCTTGTTCTTTTTTTAGTCACTTTTTTTGCTTTAAAAAAGCTTAATCTCCCGGAAAATATGAGAAAGCTTGTTAAAATACTTAATTTTTCAGGTATTGCAACAATAGTCATAGGACTTCTTGTGGGTGGTGTTTTTGGCATTGATACAAGTTTATTATCTGAAAATAATATTGTAAGAAAATTTATAGAGAGTTTAAGAGTAATTGACCCTTCAAAAGATATTATGTTATTTTTAGGTATAGCTCTTGGACTCGGATATATACATGTATTGTTTGGTTATTTTATAAATCTTATATATAAGATAAAGAATAAAGATAATAAAACAGCATTACTTGATGTTTTGCCTTGGATATTAATAATGGTTGGTGCTATAGGAATAGTAAAGTTTGGTTTAACTGGAAATAAAGATATTATATACAACATTGGTTTGGTACTGATGTTATTAGGTGCCTCTGTTATACTTTTATTTGCTGGGCGAGAAAGTAAAAATCCTGTTGTAAGACTACTTAATGGTTTGTATGGTCTTTATGGGGTAACCGGTATATTTGGTGATATTCTCTCATACGCTCGTCTATTTGCCTTAGGTATTGCAACAGGTATAATAGGTGGAGTAATAAATAAACTATCTTCTGCTCTTTTAGGTGATATAAGTTTTGCAAGTCTTACTGCTGCTATTTCGTCTATTATAAGCATAGTTTTATTTTCTGCTATTCTATTGTTTGGCCAGATCTTTAATATTGTTATAAATACACTTGGTGCTTTTATTCACACAATGCGTTTACAATTTGTTGAGTTTTTTACTAAATTTTTTGAGGGTGGTGGTGAAGTATTTAAACCACTTAGTTTTAGGTTAAGATATTTTTTAATAAAAAATAAAGAAAATATTGAGGAGGAAAAATGATTGGTTTAGCAATAGGTATATTTGGGATAGGTCTTGCTGTAGCATTAGCAGGTATAGGTTCTTCGATTGGTATAAGGGTTGCTGCTGAGGCTGCAAATGCAGCAATGATAGAAGAACCTAAAAACTTTGGTAAATATCTTGTATTGACAGCATTACCTGGTACTCAAGGTATATATGGATTTGTTATTGGATTCCTTGCTTTAGCTAAGTTAAGAGCTGAAATGGCTTTTGGCGATGGATTGGCATTATTATTTGCATGCTTACCGATTGCACTTGCGGGCTTATTTTCAGCTATATATCAGGGAAAAGTAACGGCAGCTGGTATAAATATGACTGTTAAACACCCAGAAGAGTCTGGTAAAGCACTTGTATTGGGGGTATTTGTTGAGTTTTATGCTATATTGGGATTTGTAATCTCAATAATGCTGCTTAACAGTGGTTTCTTTAAATAAATTATTAGGTTTTAACTATGAGTGTAAAGGATATTATAGAAAATATTAAAGCTCAAGGTAAAAAAGAGATAGAATCTCTTAGAGATTATTATAATAAAAAAATAGAAGAATTAAAAAGTTATGCTAAAAAACAACAAGAGGACTTTGTTAAAAGTGAAAATATAAAAATAGAGTCTGCTATTGAGGAGATAAAAAGAGGACAATTGTTAACTGCTAAAATAGAGGCTGGTAAGATAGAACTGTCTTATAAAAAAAAGGCAATAAAGGATGTACTTGATTACATACATCAGAATATTATTTCTCTACTTGGTGAGGATGAATATTATAAGTTTTTAAAGTTGGTAATAGAAAAGTATTCGGATAATAATGATGTTGTAAAACTTAATCCAAATGATATTAAGCTTTTCAAAGATAGACTTTTAAAGGATATTAGCAAAAAAGTTGAATATAAAGAGTTTAATGATTATGGGGTTGTTATAGAAAAGCCACAGTTTAACTATAATTTTTCTCTTAAAGCTCTTATAGAGCAAAAATATGCTGAACTTGAAAAAATTATAGGGAAGAAGTTAAATGTATTATAATGTAAAGTTTAGTCAGACAAATGACTATATTTTTGAAGCATCTCTTGTTAATATGAGGATGTATAACCTTATAGGATCAGAGGATTATAATAGGCTCCTGGAGAGTGATAATATTGATAATATACTCTCCTCCCTTTCTGATAGAGGTTATAATGTATCTTCAAGGAATATTGATTTTATAACTGAAGAATCAAAGCTTCTTAATGATGTTATAAAATTTTCTAAAAATAAAATTTTTACTGAATATTACAGAATTCAATATGATATATTAAACCTTAAAACTATATACAAGGCTCTTTTGAAGAATGAACCATTTGAAAATTTAGCGTTTTATAATGGCGGTATTCTTAAAAATGATGATCTTAAAATGATATATTCTGATGAATATAAAAGAGTTTTACATCCTGATATAGAGGCTGGTATAAAGTTTTTTGAAAAAAATATAGTGGATAATACTCCTTTTGATGTTGATGTGACCTGGGATAAATACCTTAATCTTTTTTTTATTAAAAAAGCTAGAGAACTTAATAACGATTTTATAATAAAGTTTCATAATATAAAAGCAGACATTAATAACATTTTATCTCTATTTAGGCTAAAGTCTTTTAATAAGGATTATAAAGTTTTTCAAAAAACTCTTATGCCTTCCGCAAACGATTATAGTTATATATTGCTTAAATTATATAAAGAGGATCTTGATATTATAGTTGCTAAGCTTTCATTTTTAGATATTGCACCCTATATTAAAAAAGGTTATGAAGAGTATAGGAGAAGAGGGAGTCTTACATTCCTTGAGAACTCACTTTATGACTTTTTGTACAATGAGTATCTGGGTTTTGCGTCTAATAGAATTTTTGGGCCTGAGATAATATTCTCATATTTTTGGAGAAAAAAAAGAGAGATTGAAAAAGTAAGATTGTTATTATCAGCCAAGATTAATAATGTGTCAAAACTATTTTTAGAAAAGTTGAGGGACTAAAATGGAGATAGTAGTTGTTGGTCATAGAGATACAATACTTGGATTTAAAACAATAGGTTTAGACCTTGTTTATTATGAGAATGATGTAGATGATTTAATAAATCAGATTAATAATACTATAGAACAGGGTGCTAAAATATTTTTTATTACTGAGAGTGTTTTTGTAAAATTAAATAAATATATTAATACTTTTTTTGGTAAACCATACCCTATTTTTGTTCCTATTCCTGAGATAAAAGGTAGTGAGGGAATAGCTGAGGAAAATATAAGAAGTCTTGTTGTCCGTGCCCTTGGTACGGATACTTTCTAATTAAAGAATGGAGGATAGAATGATAGAGGGAAAAATTGTAAGGGTCGCAGGTCCTCTTGTAATTGCTGAAGGACTTTCTAATGCTAAAATGTTTGATATGGTTAGAGTAGGGGACCTTGGGCTTATAGGTGAGATAATTGAACTTAAAAGTGGTAGGGCATCTATTCAAGTATATGAAGAGACATCTGGTATAGGAGTTGGGCAGAAGGTTATATCTACTGGTGAGCCACTTGTAGTTGAGTTAGGTCCTGGGCTTATTGAAAATATATATGATGGGATTCAAAGGCCATTATCAGAACTTGCAAAAAGTTCGGGTGCGTTTATATCAAGGGGTCTTGTAGTACCAGCACTTGATAGATCAAAAAAATGGGACTTTAATCCTGTTGTTAAAAAAGGCGATACAGTAGAGGCTGGGGATGTTATAGGTGAGGTTAAAGAAACTACTCTTGTTAATCATAAAATAATGGTTCCACCAGGAATAAATGGTAAAATAATTGATATAAAATCAGGTAGTTTTACTGTTGAAGATGTTGTTGCTATTATTGAAAATAATAAAGGTGAAAAGATTGATATAAAAATGTATCAAAAATGGCCGGTCAGAATAGGAAGACCTTATAAAAGAAAAATAAATCCAAAAGAGCCACTCTTTACAGGTCAAAGGGTAGTTGATGCTTTCTTCCCTATAGTTAAAGGTGGTACAGCGTGTATCCCTGGGCCTTTTGGGAGTGGTAAAACAGTAACTCAACACCAGCTTGCAAAATGGGCTGATGCTCAAATAGTTGTTTATATTGGTTGTGGTGAACGTGGTAATGAAATGACAGATGTACTTATAGAGTTCCCTGAACTTCAGGACCCAAAGTCTGGTGAACCTTTGATGAAAAGGACAGTTTTAATTGCAAATACATCAAACATGCCAGTTGCGGCAAGAGAGGCATCTATATATACAGGTATTACAATAGCAGAATATTTCAGAGATATGGGATATGATGTTGCTTTGATGGCTGACTCTACTTCAAGATGGGCTGAGGCAATGAGAGAGATATCTGGAAGACTTGAGGAGATGCCAGGTGAAGAGGGATATCCTGCATATCTGGGTAGAAGACTTGCTGAGTTTTATGAAAGAGCAGGAAGGGTTGAAACCTTAGGTTCTACTCAAAGGATAGGTAGTGTAAGTGCTATAGGTGCTGTTTCTCCTCCAGGTGGTGACCTCTCTGACCCTGTTGTACAATCTACTCTAAGAGTTGTAAAAGTATTTTGGGGGCTTGATGCATCACTTGCGTATAAGAGACATTTCCCAGCAATAAACTGGCTTACAAGCTATTCACTCTATTATTCAAATATAGATGATTATCTTGTTGAGATTATAGGTGAAGACTGGATAGATATGAGAACAAAAGCTATGGAGTTTTTACAAAGAGAATCTGAACTTGAAGAGATAGCAAGACTTATAGGTATCGAATCACTCTCTCCTGAAAACAGGCTTATTATGGAAACTGCAAGGTCAATAAGAGAGGACTTTTTGCACCAGAATGCTTTTCATGAGGTTGATAGCTACTGTTCTCCAAAAAAGATGTATATGATGCTAAAAATGATTCTACTTTTCCATCAGGAGGCTGAAACGTCTTTAAAGTCTGGTGTTGATATAAAGAAAATTATAGGACTTGAGGTAAGGGAAGATATAGCAAGGTTCAGGTATATACCAGAAAATGAGGCTGCTAATGAGTTTGAAAAAATAAAAACAAAAATATTTGAGACCTTTTCTAAGATTTAAGGGGGATTAATATGGTAAAAGAATATAAAAGTGTTAAAGAAATATATGGTCCTCTTATGGTTGTTTCCGGTGTTGAGGGTGCAAAATATGATGAACTTGTTAAAGTTGAACTTGCAACCGGCGAGATTAGAACCGGAAAAGTACTTGAGGTAAATAGAGACCTTGCAATAGTTCAGTTGTTCGAAGGAACTAATGGTATGGAGACAACTAATACAAAGGTTATTTTTCAGGGTAGGGGAGTTGAATTAGGTGTTTCTATTGATATGCTTGGTAGAATATTTGATGGACAGGGTAGGCCGATAGATGGTGGGGATGAAATAATACCTGAAAAAAGACTTGATGTTAATGGTAGCCCTATAAATCCTTATGAACGCGACTATCCTAATGAGTTTATTCAAACCGGTATATCTACAATAGATGGACTTAATACTCTTGTAAGAGGACAAAAACTTCCTATATTTTCAGGTAGTGGTATGCCACACTCAAAAATGGCTGCTCAGATTGCAAGACAGGCAAAGGTTCTTGGTAGTGAGTCAAGTTTTGCAGTTGTTTTTGCTGCAATGGGTATTACTTTTGAAGAATCACAGTTCTTTATTGATGACTTTAAAAGAACTGGGGCACTTGAAAGAAGTGTTCTGTTTATAAATCTTGCTGATGACCCTGCTATTGAAAGAATTACTACTCCAAGACTTGCTTTAACAGCAGCTGAATACCTTGCATATGAAAAAGATATGCATGTACTGGTTATACTTATAGATATGACAAACTATTGTGAAGCGTTAAGAGAAATATCTGCAGCAAGAAAAGAGGTTCCTGGTAGAAGAGGTTATCCAGGTTATCTTTATACTGACCTTGCAACACTGTATGAGAGAGCTGGTAGGATAAAGAATAAAAAGGGATCGATTACCCAGATACCAATATTAACAATGCCAGAGGATGATAAAACACATCCAATACCTGACCTTACTGGTTATATAACTGAGGGACAGATAGTGTTAAGTAGATCATTATTAAACAGTGGTATATATCCTCCTGTTGATGTACTTCAGTCACTTTCAAGGCTTAAAGATAAAGGTATAGGTAAAGGTAAGACAAGAAAAGACCATTCAGATGTTTTTAACCAGTTATTTGCTGCTTATGCAAGGGGACTTCAGGCAAGAGAACTTGAAGCAATATTAGGTGAGGCTGCACTCGGTGAAATGGACAGATTGTATTATAAGTTTGCCTATGAGTTTGAAAGAAGGTATATAAATCAAGGTTATAATGAAGATAGGAATATAGAAGAGACACTTGACCTTGGTTGGGAACTACTTGCTATGTTACCAAAATCAGAATTAAAAAGAATAAGACCAGAGTACCTTGAAGAGTTTTTACCAAAGTTTTTGAAAAATAAATAATTAGGATATAGATTATGATTCTTAAAGTTAATCCTAATAGAATGGAACTTATGAAATTAAAGAAAAGACTTACACTTGCAAGAAAAGGTCATAAATTACTTAAAGATAAACAGGAACAATTAATAAGAAGTTTTTTTCAGATTGTAAAGGAAAATAGAGAGTTAAGAAAAAATGTAGAAAATGCTCTTATTGAAGCTTATCAAAGTTTTTTAGTTGCTAAGTCTTTTATGGGTGACCAGAAAGTTGAAGAAGCTATACTTATGCCTACTGTAAAAATAAAAATAGAGTATGGTAAGAATCAGATAATGAATCTTCAGGTTCCAACTTTTAAACCTGTAATAGAGGGAGAAATCCTCTCTTACAGTACTATTGAGACTTCAACTTATCTTGATGACTCTGTTATTAAGTTTAGAGAAGTTCTTGAAAAAATGCTTATTCTTGCTGAGAAAGAGAAAGCAATAATAGAACTTGCGAACGAAATTATTAATACAAGAAGAAGGGTTAATGCATTAGAATATATACTTATCCCTAATCTTATTGAAACTATAAAGTACATAAAAGATAAACTTAATGAGATGGAGAGGTCTAATATAGCAAGACTTATGAAAATAAAAGATATGGTTATGAGTGATTAGATTTTTGTTATATTTTATTATTATTTTGATATTTTTATGGAGGAGGAGACATGAAAAAAATAATTTTTCTAGCAGTTCTGGTTTTTGCTGTTATTTCTTTTGCTCAAGAAGAAAAGAAGGATGTAAAAGAACCTTACAAAGATAAAGGAAATGCAACCAAAGAGGGTTATACTAACTCAACTTATAATATTGATTTTAAACTGCCAGAAGCTAAATGGATGTTGACTGATAAGAATACTGCTATGATAAATACAAATGGAAAAGTTGCTGAATACTGGGAAACATCAAAAAACATAAGGGTAGTTATTGCTATAGAGGATAGTCCAGAGAGAATAATAACAATTGCTGACAGGAAAGAGGGTGACCTTCTTTATATATTTAAGAGTCTTAGAATAGTTACTGATAGAGAGTGGATGAGAAAAGGAAATAACTATGTTTATTTTAGGGCTTTCCAGGGTGAAGACATGAGTGGGGGAAGATATTCTGTAAGGACATATTTTATATTTTCACCTGATAATAGAGACGTTAAAATAAGCCTTATAATTATGGCACCGCTTGATAGAGCTTATAAAGAAAAGGAACTTCTTGGGGCAATATATAATAATTTTAATTATAAACCAGCAACAGGAAATTAAGAATTATTTTCAGAGGGACTTTCATCCCTCTCTTTTTTCTTTTTAATTTATATATAATTCTTTATTTTAATCTTATCTGTTTTATCAGCTTGTATATTTTTTAGGAGGTTTATATGAAAAAATTATTGTACGTCTGTTTTTTTGTTGTTTTTTTCTTTATATCAAGTGTTTATTCTATTGATGAAAAAAAGGGGCTTATCTATACAAAATTCAAAATGTATCCTGCAAATGGTGTTGATCCTTATACACTTGTATATCCATTAGAAATAACAGGTCCTGGTAAAATAAGAGTATATTTACAAGTTCAAAAGGGTAATGGTAAATTATCTTTCTCTCTTGTTGATGTAAGGGCTTTTGATAAAAAAGATAATACTAAATGGTGGCAGGATTGGCTTAATAAAGCTAATAAATACCACATTATAAACTTTGTTGACGGTGATTATGTTAGAAGTATTGTTGATTATGGTAGGCGTCAAATAAATAATATTATAGGTAAAAAAGAGAAACCACCAGTTTGGTTTCATGGTCATGATAATGCTTCTATGAATAACAATGGTAAGATAGAATATGTAGTTGATGATTTAGAAATAAAAACAACAGAGGGAAAATATGTTGTGACTATAAATAATTATAGTAATTCTAATTTAGAAGGTGTTATTTTGATAGATTTTCCAGGAGATATTTTTGATGTTGAGAGAGACTTATGGGAGAGTATACCAAATAAAGCAGACCTTATTGTGAAAGATGTTTCTCTTAATAGATCTAATCAGATAGTGGTTAGATTATCTAAAGATAAGGGATGGATGCCTGATGCACTCTGGAAACTTACAGGAGATAAGGCGGTTATGTTGAAAATAACAGTTTCTAATAAAGTTTTTGATATACCACTATCTGTTTTTGACCCTGAAAAAAAACTAAAATATGGTGAAGTAGTTTATATACTTAAAGACTTTAACCTGACTTCTGAGTCTGATGTATCAGTTTATATTGATTCTACAGATCAGGTTGCAGAAATAAATAAAGCTAACAATAAAGTTACTGTTAAGTTAAATCCTGAAAATAAGGGAAGTTCTGAAAGACAGAAAAGAGGATAATGTTTCAAATAAAATTGTTAAAATTGAATAATCAGAAAATAAGGGGCCTTATAATTGGCTCCTTTTCCTATATGATTTTTTAAATATCTTTATAATATTAACAATTATTTGATTTTTTAATATTAATTTAAATTTTTTTTAAAAAAATTTAAATTTGTAAAATTATTTGGTATTATTTAAAAGCTAAGATTTAATAAAATTTAAGGAGATTTTTATGAAAAAAATATTTTTCATTTTTGTCTTTTTTCTATCAGTAACATCATATTCAAAAGTTATAGACAAAGATCTATTTGTTAAAGATTATGCCTTAATTGGTATAAGCTCTGATGAAAAGAAAATCTATAATACTATAGGAAAATTCTTTACAAAAAATAAGTTTAATGAGATTAAAAATAGTATAGAACAGGGTATAACAAAAGAGTTTAAGATGACAATTAGTGAACTTAAAAAAAGGATTAAATTAGCATCTGATTATCTTTATGTTGGTATTAATATTAAAAATGATAATAATTTATTTATTGTTCTTGTGAGTGAGGAACCTGAAAATTCGATTAATAGTATAATAGATATTATGAGGGGAAAAAACAAAAATAAAATAAAAGTTGAGGTAATTGATAATATCCATATAGTTAAAAACAATAATATTGTTGAAATGGTCTATATTATTGATAAGAATAAGATTATTATTGCACCGCAGAGTAGTATAATAAATGAGTATATAAACAACAAACAGGAGCCTGATAATAAGATAATAGATCTTACATCAAATCCAATAGGTTTTATTTATATAGGGGAGTTAGTAGAAAAATTCGATATAGAAAAGCCTGTTATGATAAGATTTGAAGCTGATTCAGAGTTTAAAATAGTTGCAAGGTCTTCAGAAAAAGAAGAGATAAAACCTATACCAATTCAAATAAAATCTCCATTATTTTCTTTTATATTGCCTTTGAATAAAAATATTAAAAAAATGTTGTTTTCTGGGCTAGAACCACAACAAGAGGAATTAAAAGATTTAATAGGAGATCAGTTTTTTATAGTTGTTAATGATTTTGATTATCAGGGACTTATGAATAATGTCTATAATAGTCTCGATTTTATTTTAGGAATAAAAATTAATAATCAAAATAGGGTAATAGAGTTTTTAATGAAAAACAGCCAGGGTATGTTACAACCAATAAATAAGCCTTATCCTGCATATACACTTTTACTACCAGGTGTAATGATGAATGTTAGTATTCAGCAAGATTATCTTTTAGTATCACCAAGAGATTTTAATGTGGCTAATTATACGTCTAAAAGGTTTCTTTTTGTAGATTTCCAAAGACTTATTAATAAAGTACCACCTCTTAAAGAACAAATAGTTAATATAGGAATAAATCCTAATATAAAAAGTATAGAAGGATATGTTGAAGATAGTTCATATTATCAAGAAGCAATAATTGTAATAAAATAGGGGCATTATATGAAGGTAGGAATAATTGGCTTTGGAAATATGGGAGCAAGTATATATAAAACTTTGAAGAATAAGCATCAGATTTATGTGTCAGAAAAGAATCTTGATAGAATTAGCAAATATAAAATAAACAATATCCAGCTTGATGAAAAATTAGAGTTAGACTATATAATACTTGCTATTAAACCTAAAGACCTTGCTAGTTTTTCGACTAATTGGAAAGGTAAATATATCTCTATACTTGCTGGTGTGGATACATCTACTTTAAAAAATAAATTAAAAGTAGATAAAGTTATAAGACTTATGCCAAATATAGGGCTTACTGTTGGAAAAGGTATAGCAGGTGTATATTTTGATGGTATAGATGGTAATGAGAAAGAGAAAGATAGGTCTTTTTTAAATGAAATAACTAAGATTGTTGAAGTTTCAAATCAGGACTTAATTGACAGTATAACGAGTTTATCAGGTAGTGGCCCTGCTTTTGTTTTTATGTTTTTTGAATCAATGGTAAATGCAGGTATAAGGATAGGACTTGATAGAGAAACAGCATCTATATTAGTTGAAGAGACTATTTTAGGTTCTATAGAACTTATTAAAAAGACAAAGAATCATCCAGCACATCTCAAAGAAATTGTTGCATCACCTGCAGGAACAACCATTGAGGGGATTGCAAAATTAGAGGAAAAGGGGTTTAGAAGTAGTATAATTGAAGCAGTATATGCTGCTTATCAAAAAGCTAAAAAAATAAATTAAAAAATTTTGAAAATAAAATTTTTTATTTAAATTTTGTTATCTTTTTAAGAAAGCCTAAAAAGAAATAGGAGGGAGGACAATAATGTTAGTAGATTATATTGAATATAAGAAAAAAAATATACTTAATTCTAATGATGAAGACTTCGAGGACGATGAAGACTTCGAGGACGATGAAGACTTCGAGGACGATGAGGACTTTGAAGACGATGAGGACTTTGAAGACGATGAAGACTTTGAAGATGATGAAGACTTTGATGATGATGAGGACTTCGAGGACGATGAAGACTTTGAAGATGATGAAGACTTCGAAGATGATGAGGACTTCGAAGATGATGAGGACTTTGATGATGATGAGGACTTTGATGAGGAGTTTGATGAAGAGGAATATGAAGAGTACCTTGATTCTGATGAATATTGGGAAGATGAAGATGATTATTAATCTTTAGTATGCAAGGTTTGAAGTTTTATATTGAAACTTATGGCTGTCAGATGAATATATCTGACTCAGCCTATTTAAAAGATATTTTAATTAACAAGGGTTTAAGAGAATCTGATTCTCTTGAAAATGCTGATATTATATTTGTTAATACATGCTCAGTACGTAGGTCTGCTGAAGAGAGACTAGAGGGACGATTAGCTTATTACTCTCAGATAAAAAAAAATAATAATCTTAAAATATTTGTAATAGGGTGTTATGCTCAGAAAGAAAAAGATAACATTAAAAAAAGGTTTCCTGCTGTTGATTTTGTTGTTGGGACAAGAAATATTACTAAAATATCTAAGATAATTAATGCTCCTTTAAATGAATATATTTTTACAGATATGGAAACACCAGAATATATTGAACCTTCTATAGACCCTTTTAACAAGTATAGAGGTTTTGTATCTATAATAAGAGGATGTAGCAATTTTTGTTCTTATTGTATAGTTCCTTATACAAGGGGCCCTGAATATTCCCTTAATAGTAAAAAAATAATAGATGATATTAAAAAGTTGGTTGATAAAGGTATAAAAGAGGTATTTTTACTTGGGCAGAACGTTAATTCATATGGTCTTGATACAGGTGATATAAAATTTTATCAATTACTTGAAAAAATTAATAACATTGATGGTGTAAAAAGAATAAGATTTCTTACATCTCATCCAAAAGATTTCAGTAATGAACTTATTGAGGCTATTGCTTCGCTTGATAAGGTTGTTAAGCAAGTTCACTTGCCATTACAGTCTGCATCTGATAAAGTATTGTCTATGATGAATAGAAAATATAACTATAAACACTATTTTTCAATAGTTGAGAATTTGAGAAAGAGATTGCCTATGATAAGTATTACAACAGATATACTTGTTGGTTTTCCTGGAGAAGATGAAAAAGACTTTTTAGAAACTTATGATGCTGTTAAAGAGATTGAGTTTGATAAAGCTTTTATGTTTATGTATTCACCAAGGGAAGGAACAGCTTCATACAATCTGGAAGAAACTTTATCTATTGATGAAAAAAAAGAGAGACTTAAAAAAATTATAGAGATTCAAAACAAGATAACTGTAGAAAAACTTAAAAGATTTATTGGTACTTTTTCATCAGTATTTATTGAAAATATAAATAAAAAAAATAATGGTGTATTTGGTATAACAGATTATGGGCTTAATATTATATTGAAAGATTTTAATCTGCAACAAGGGCAGATAACTAATGTTAAAATAGAGTCTTTATCAGGTCATACACTTATAGGTAAAGATATAAAATTATAGAGATTTTTATTAATTTTAATATTTATAATTTTCAGACTTAATAATATTCTTCGATTATCTTTAATAAGGGGTTATTTTATGGAAAAAGAGTATAAGTTTTGGGAAATAGAAAATAAGATCCAGCATATATGGTATGAAAAAGGGTACTTTAAAACTAAAGATGATGGTGAAAAAAAATTTTATACACTTGTTATGTTTCCATATCCTTCTGGAAGAATACATATGGGGCATATAAGAAATTATACAATAGGTGATATAATAGCAAGAGTTAAGAAACTTGAAGGTTATGATGTACTACATCCTATTGGATGGGACTCATTTGGCCTTCCTGCTGAAAATGCTGCAATAGATAATAATATACATCCTGCTAAATGGACTTTTGAGAATATTGATTATATGAAAAATCAGTTAAAAAAAATGGGTTTTTCTTATGACTGGGATAGGGAGGTTACAACTTGTAAACCAGAATATTATAAATGGAACCAGTGGTTTTTTATAAAAATGTATGAAATGGGTCTTGTTGAGAAAAAAAATGGTAGTGTTAACTGGTGCCCTAAGTGTCAGACAGTTCTTGCTAATGAACAGGTTGAAGAGAATAGGTGTTGGAGATGTGATTCTGAGATTGAGATAAAAGAACTTTCTCAATGGTATCTTAAAATAACTAAATATGCTGATAGACTTCTTTCTGGACATTCTATAATAGAAAAGGGTTGGCCTGAGAGAGTAATTGTTATGCAAAAAAACTGGATAGGTAAGTCTTATGGCCTTCATATAAACTTTAAACTTGATGATGGTAGAGATTTTCCTATATTTACTACAAGACCTGATACAATATTTGGTGTTACTTATATGGCAATTGCACCTGAACATCCATTAGTGGATGAGATAATAGAAAAATCTGATAAGGAATTGTCAGAGAAGATAAAAGAGTTTATTAGAGTTGTTAAAAAAGAGACAAAAATAGAGAGGACAAGCGAGGGTGTTGACAAGAAAGGTATATTTACAGGAAGATATGTAATCCATCCATTTACAGGCGACAAAATACCATTATATATTGCTGATTTTGTACTTATGGAGTATGGTACAGGGGCTATAATGGCAGTACCGGCTCATGATAAGAGAGATTTCAGGTTTGCAAAAAAGTATAATATACCTATAAAACAGGTAATAAAACCAGAAAAAGAGGATATAGATATAACTACTGATGCCTATACAGATGATGGTTTCCTTGTAGACTCTGGTAAATTCACAGGTATGTATAATAAGGATGCTATAGAAGCTATAATAAAAGAGGCAGAAAATTTAAAAATAGGAAAAGGGGTTTACAATTACAGGCTTAAAGACTGGTTAATATCAAGACAGAGGTATTGGGGAACTCCTATCCCTGTTGTTTATTGCGATAAGTGTGGTACTGTAGTATTAAACGAAAATGACCTTCCAGTAATACTTCCAACAGATGTAAAGTTCAGTGTTGGAGCAAATCCTTTAACAACATCTTCATCTTTTGTTAACACTAAATGCCCTAAATGTGGAGGAATAGCTAAAAGAGAAACAGATACAATGGATACATTTATAGATTCTTCATGGTACTATGCAAGATATGTTTCACCTAATTGTGATACATCTCCTTTTGATACTAAAAATGCTGAAAAATGGCTTCCTGTTAATCAATACATAGGTGGTATTGAACATGCTGTGCTCCATCTTTTATATGCAAGATTTTTTCATAAGGTAATGAAGGACCTTGGACTTGTTAACTGTGAAGAACCTTTTTTAAACTTGCTTACTCAAGGTATGGTTGTTGCTAATTCATACTACTGTAAAGAGTGTAGAAAGTATATACCACCAAAAGAGGTTGTTGATAATAAATGTCCTTTATGTAATAAGGAACTTGTTGTTACGCTTGATAAAATGTCAAAGTCTAAAAAAAATGGGGTTGATCCTGACGATATTGTTCAAAAGTATGGTGCTGATACTGTAAGACTTTTTATGTTATTTGCTGCACCACCTGAAAAAGACCTTGAATGGAGTGATAAGGGCATTGAAGGTAGTTTCAGGTTCTTAAAAAGAGTATATTCTTTTGTTGATAAAAATTTTGATAAAATCAAAGATGTAAGTGTAGATAATATTGATATTAACAAAATTTCAAAAGAGGGTTATGACCTTCTTAAACTTACTCATAAAACTATAAAAAAAGTTACTCACGACTTTATTAACAGGTACCATTTTAATACAGGTATTGCTGCTATGATGGAGTTTTTGAACTCAATATCTGATTTTGAACCTAAAAATGAAGCAGATATTGCTGTTTTAAGACATGCTATTGAGAATTTATTGATACTTTTGTTTCCTGTTGCACCACATATTTGTGATTATATATACCTAGAGTTAACAGGTAAATCTATATATGAGAAAAAATGGCCGTCTTATGATGATAATCTTACTAAAGATGAAACTGTAAATTATGCTGTTCAGGTAAACGGTAAACTAAGAGCAACCTTTGAAACTTCTATTGATGAAAATGAAGAGCAGATTATAGCTAAAGCAAAAGAAATTGAAAATGTTAAAAAACATATAGAAAATAAGACAATAGTTAAAACAATTTTTGTTAAAAATAAACTTATAAATATTGTTATAAAATAATTTATTTCTAAATTAAGGGGATTGTAAGTTTGGATATTAAGTTTGATCCTAATTTCGAGATAAAGAAGATATTTACATATGTAGAAACAATTGTTTTTTTAAGAAAAGATATTAATAGAGAGGATAAAAATCTTATATCCTTCTTCTCTGACTTTTTTAATACATCTGTTGTAGAAAATATTAATGATATAAAAGATTGTGAACTTTTAAATATAAATGATGAAAATATTATTGGGGTCTTAAAGAATAAAGATATAAAAAACATATGGATTGAAAAAAAGTCAGATGCCAGGTTAATTAGAAAAGGCCTTGTTGAGGGTGATATGAAAAAATTTTATTCTAAAAATTTTTTAGATACCTGTTCTGCCTAATATTTTTCATAAATGTAGTATTAAAAACCTTGAGTTTTAATTATGGCTGGAACAAAATTTCAGTAGGACATATTGATGCAGTCCAACTACTTATTCCTTTTTCTTTAAGTTCACTTTCAAAGGCTGTTCCATTGTATTTTTTGTATCCAACAACAACTCTATAGTAGTATATTTTACCACCAGTGCAATTATCCATAAATCTGGCAGGACTTGAGTCTCCATTAAGTGATATTTCAGATGAGCCTGAGTATTTTCCAGTGTAGTAATCTTCAGAATAAGAATTGTTATAATCTGGTCTTGTGTCGAAACCTATTAGTGTATACCCTTCGTAAGGTGATATTTCACTTCTATAAATATAGTATCCGAAAAAGTAGTCACCGACTGATGATAGTGTTTTTATAGGGGTATGATCTACTCTTGGTATTTCTACAACTACAGTATTTTTTGATATACCATATGATTTTATAGCAAAGTCTGTTTTATTATCCTTATCAAACATACTACCTATTATTTTTGAACAATTAATTAACAAAAAGCTTAAACTTATTATTAGTAACTTTTTCATATTATCCCCCTAAAAACCTATCTGAATAGCAAACTCAATATAATTTTTATTATAAGTTTCAATCATTCTGTTTATTTTTTCAGAATAGTTTCTTGAAAACTTAATATATGAATCAATACCACCAATAAATGCAGCAAAACTTACTTTAATACCTACCATAAAACCATAAACTGTTGAGTTTTTATTACCAAAATTGGTAAGTCTGTTGTCATTAAATAAGCTAAAACCTGCTAGGATATAATAGAAAAATGCAGTTTTATATTCTTCACTATAATATTCTTCTGGATTTCTTGCTATTTTAGCAAATTTAGGGTGAAAACCTATTTCACATAAAATTTCTTTAATTCCCACCTCTTTCTCAAATCCTTCCTGGCCATATAATGGGATCCCACCTTTTAGTTTGATATAGAAATATGAGTATGTACTGTACATAAAATCGAAATAAAGTATATGATTTGCAAGTTTTTCAAACTCATTTTTGTAATAGATATATGATAACTTAAAATCAGGCCATAAATATCTATTTTCTACCCAATTAGTATAATCATATAACATGTCCATTACATTAACACCTATCTCAAGGTTATTACTCTCATCTTTTTCATAATTATAACCTAATGTAAATTCAACATTTAAAATGTTTGTATTAATAAACAGTGTTTTGAACTTTTTCTCGTAGTCATCAGATGTTCCAATAACATTATCGATTCCTACATCAATATCTCTATTAAACAGAAGTCCTATGTGTATATCGCCAATTGGATTAAATGTATTTGAAACTACAACAAGGTCATCATATACCTGATTGTATACCATATCTATTGTCTCAAACTTTTCTCCATTTGGGCCTGTAAGTTCAACGTTTCTTGTAAGACCATACCTTGCACCACTTACTCCAATACCAAGTCCCCATGAAAAAAGATCGGTTTTAATAATATTATCAAACTTAACCATTGAAGAGAGTATTAGGTAGTTCATATCAAGCTCTTTTTTGCCGAATGGTGTATTTACATCGAAGTCTGGTATGTAGTCATATTTTAAAAATAGGTCAACATACTTTGAATAACTACCTCTATTTAAGTAGTAGTATAGCTCTCTTATATCTTTTTTAAGGTTATTATTCTCTGTATCTGTTACCTCTCTTTCTGTGTATTCATTTGATTCTTTTTTATCAAAATAATAGTTAGTTTCTCTGCTCTTTTTTTCTGTCGTAAGTTCGTAGATAGACTTTGAGTTTTTCATAATATTCCATCTTTCTCTAAAAATATTAATTAAACCCAATGACCTTTTTGTTGCACTTAAAACATCCCCAGGATCAAAGTTTGCGTATGTTGGGTAAGAAATTAGTTGGAAAATATTTATTATAGCTAAAATAAATATATATGATTTTATCTTCATTCTGTCTCCTTGTTTGATTATTGTTTAGTGTTTAAAAATACTAATTTTACTTACAATTCTAAATTTTAAAATAACAAAAAATTTTAAGAAAAAAATTTAAATACAAAACAAATACTATAAATTAAAATCTAGTTTAAAATAACTCCTCTTTTCTTTGCAATGTCTATTATTCTTTCTATCCTTTGATCCTTTATCTTGTCTTTTATAATTTCCATTATTTTAATAAAGCTTTCTCTATATTTTTTATGATTTAATTTATTGAAAGAGTTTATTATCCTCTCTTTATAAAGTTTAGGGTTTATATTTATAAGTTTAATTATTTCTATATCCTTTGGTAAGATTGAGTCTTCTATATCATTTATTTGCTCATTATTAAAACTTCCTTCAAAATCTTTTATTATTAATCTGTTTTCAAGAATAAGTCTTGCATTATCTTTTTGGGCGTATTCTAAAAATATTTCCCATCCTTTATTCTCAAGTTTTTTAATATCTATTGCCAGCTCTTTTAAGGATTCAATCTTTTTTTGGTTTATTATATTATAGACTTGCTGTTTTACAAATCCTTTTTTTAAGGTGTCAACAGTGAGAATAAATTCTATGTTTTTTATTTTTCTTTTGATACTTTGCTTACCACCTCTATATTTAGTATAATTACTTGAATATAGATTAATTTCTCCTTTTTTTTTCAAAATGTCTACAATCATTTGAAGTGGAATAATACCTTCAGTATTATAACTTACCATAATATATCTTGATTTTATATTTTCAATAAGATTTTGGAAAGCTTCTATTGCTCTGTCTTTAATACAATAATCAGACTTTGTTTTTAACCAATCTTTTCTTATACCTGATTTCCCAGTGTTTTTAAACTCATTGTCTATTGGGGGTTTGTCCCATAAAGCTATAGTATTTAATAAATGATAATTTGAACCATATTGATGTTGATTGTATGGTGGGTCAAGGTATGTTATTTCTATTTTGTCCCATTCTATATTTTTTACAAGTCTATTTGCATCTTCTTGAAATACTTTATACTCTTTATCAACCAGGTTATGATAAAGTACAGGTCTTTCAAGATGTATTGGTGAGAGTATTCTTTTTAATGCATCTTTTCCGTGGCCACCAAAGCCTGCATGGTAAGCTTTAAATACTCCAGATGTGTTTGTATGTGTTGCAGCCTCATAAAGTAGTAAACTTACAAGAATAAACTTTGGTTCCTTCCACTCCTTAAAATTCTCTTCTATCCATTCTCTTATGGCATCTATTTTAATTCCATTTTCTTTTGTATAGAACATTCTTTCTTTTTTAGGGTCAGGATTATCTGAAGTAGGTGAATAGTATTTACTTATGTATGGTTCTTTTGGTTTTTCTAGAGAGTTTAGTAAGTTTAAAACATTATCTATACCACCATAATCTTTAAAAATTAGATCCAGATTATTTTTATCTATTTCAATATAGGCTTTGTTAATAACGTAAGAGTAAAATTCCCAATCATTTGAGTATACACTAAAACCCATTTTTTTTGCGAGTCTTGAGACTGATGAACTACCTGCAAAAAGATCAAGAAAACCCTTATATTCTGGTTCGAGTTTGAGTATAACAGATTCTATAAAATTTAATAACCTTCTTTTATTTCCTATATATGCTATAATTTGGTTTTTAAGATAATCCATATTTTAAGACTTTATATAAGTTTTGAAATATACTTCAAATAAAGATTGTATAAATATAGCAACAGGTACTGCAAATATCATCCCTACTATTCCATAAATATAACTTCCTATTATAATACTCATTATTACTATTAACGGATGGATTTTAAGAGATGAACTTAATATTTTTGGCTGTAAATAAAATCCTATAAAAGTATAAAATATAAGTTGTAATAATATAACAGAAACAATAGATGTCACACTATAGTCATTTGTTAACTGGATCATAGCAATAAAGATAATATGTATAAGAGGCCCAACATAAGGGATTATTGATATTATACCGGAAAATACTCCTATAGCTATTGAATATGGTATTTTATAAATAATTAAAATTAAGATTATAAATACCATTACCACAACACTTATAACAGCAACAGACTTAATATAAGACTTAAGTTTTATACCAATCTGAGTTATAAACTTTTTTTCTTTTTCTGTTATTATAGTTGAAAAATTTTCATTTATAAAATTTTTTATGTTACTTCTATCTTTTAGAAAATAATAAACGGTAAGTATTATTACAATTGTATCAATAATAAACCTTACACTATAAGCAGCATAATCTATTAAAGAGTTAAAAATAGAGTATACAATACTATTTATTGAATTGCTTATATTGTTTATTAACATTTCTTTTTTAACTGGGAAACCTATTTTTTTAAATACTTTTACTATACTATCAATAAGTTCTTGTCCTTTTTTAGCATAGTCGCTTATATTGGTTAAAATATTATAAGATTGTTTTAATATAAACGGTAGTATTAATCCAATAATAAACATTATAATTACTAAGAAAGTCATTATCGTAATTATAATACTTATATTATGTTTTATTCCAATTTTTAAAAGCTTTCTGTTGAAAATATCTATGATAAAAAAGAATATAATCCCAAAGATAATAGGATAAACTGCTTCCCACAAAAAGAAAATAGCTAATACTATTAAAAGTAAAAGAAATAGCACAAATTTTCTTTTACTATTTATTTTTTCATCTTTCATAATAGTTTTCCTGATAATTTGTTTCTTATAATGTTAAGTTCCATAATTTCTTCATCTTTAAAAAGTTTAGGATATTTGCCTGAAATTAGTGTATAATAAGTTTTTTTTGCTATATTTTCCGTCTTTTCAATAATATCAAGTGCATGGTAAATATCTTTTCCAACAGCTAAGACTCCATGTTTTTCAAGTATTACAATATTTGAGTTTACTAACATTTTTGCAGACTCAGCAAGTTCAAAACTTCCCGGTGTTTTGTAAGGAGCAACAGGTATATCTTTAAGAAATATAAAAGCCTCTGGTGTAAGATTGGTATTAGGTCTTATTTCTATTACCGAAAGTAGGACTGTATAAAATGGGTGGGCATGAATAACAGCATTTATGTCAGTTCTTACCTCATATGATTTTTTATGCATCGGGAACTCAGATGAAGGATTTTTTTTCCCTTTAATAATTAATTTTTCTCCAATTTTTACAGATACTATGTCACTATTTTTTAGATTACCTTTATATGACATTGTGCCTGTTATAAATATAGTATTACCTGACTTTATGCTTATATTCCCGTCAAAGCCAGCAACAAGTCCTAAGTTATGTAATACTTTACCTGCATAAATTATATTTTTTTTAATTTTGTAATTTTTAAACATTTGCTTCTCTCTCATAAATATATTTTAAGGCAATCTCTTTGTCACTGAAATGATACTTTGTATTTCCTATTATCTGGTAGTCTTCATGCCCTTTACCTGCGATAATTACTATGTCACCTTCATCAGCCATGAATATAGCTTTTTTTATTGCATTTTCTCTGTCAGGCTCAATAGTATAATTTTCTCCAACTATTCCTTTTTTTATATCTTCTATTATTGAATATGGATCTTCAGTCCTTGGATTATCAGAAGTTATTATTGTGTAATTACTTAAACTTGATACTATTTCTCCCATTAATGGCCTTTTGGTTTTATCTCTGTCACCACCTGCACCAAATACAGTAATTATGTTAACTGGATTAAGTTCTTTAGTTGTTTCCAGTATGTTTTTAAGTGCATCTGGTGTATGAGCATAGTCTATAACAACAATAAAACCAAGTGATGTGGTAATACTTTCAAACCTACCATCTACTTTGACTGATTTAAGCCCCTTAATAATACTTGATAGTTTTACTATATCCTTCACCGCAGAGATTGAGGCTAGTGCATTGTATACATTAAACCTACCTAGCATGGGTGTATCGATAAATATCTCTTTTTTGTCATCAAGTACTACATTAAACTTGTTATGACTTAACTCGAATCCTGAAATTTGAGCTTTTATATCCCCATTTTTTATACCATAACTTATACTTTTAAGGCCTAAATCTAAAATATATTTTTTTATATGTTCTGATTCTGGGATATCAGCGTTAAATACAGCAAGTCTGTTTTTTTTATTACTTTTAGCTAAAAGATCAAAAATAAGCAATTTTGCTTTAAAGTATTCTTCTTTTGTTTTATGAAAATCAAGGTGGTCCTGGGTTATATTTGTAAATATAGCAACATCAATATCAAGACTATCAACTCTTCCCATAATTAATGAGTGAGAAGATATTTCCATTACGCACGCTTTAAGCCCTTTTTTTACCATTCTGTTAAATAGTGAATATAACTGATATTGGCCTGGTGTTGTGTTTTTTGCATCTTCAATTTCATCACCTATTATGTATCTTATTGTTCCTATTATGCCTGTTGGTATTCCTTCAGCCTCAAGTATTGATCTTATCATGTATGTTGTTGTTGTTTTACCATTTGTACCTGTTACACCAATTATCAGTAGTTTTGAGTCAGGATAATCAAAATAGTGTTTTGAAAGCATTGTTAAGGCTTTTTTAGTATCATCAACAAAAAAAACTCTCTCTTTGTTTTTATTATACAATCCTTTTTGGGCAATAACAAAGCTACCTTTAGAAACCACATCATCTATAAAAGAATGAGAATCAATATTAGTCCCTTTTATTGCAACAAAAAGATCATTTTTGTTAGCTAATCTTGAGTCTTCCACAAGATTGTTAATAGATTCATCACTATTGTAATCTATATTTATAACTTTCAAAATTTCTTTAAGTTTCATATTGATAACCGCCAAATAAGATTTTGAATATAAAAATTTAATAATCTTAAGGCAGATATTTTTTACTTTCACCTTTATAAGATGGCAAGATTATGTAAAATGTTGTACCGACATTAACTTCACTTTCAACTCTTATATTACCATGATGTTCACTGATTATTTTGTGTACAAGTGTAAGACCTATACCATTGCCAGTTTCTTTTGTTGTAAAATAGGGGGTAAAAATTTTTTCAATATTTTTAGGTTCAATCCCTTTGCCATTATCTTTTATTATTATTTCTATATATGGGTGATTTTCAAACATTTTTATTGTTATTAATTTTTTATCCCTTTTTACGTTGTCAAATGCTTCCATAGCATTTTTTATAAGATTAAGAAAGACAACCCTAAGATATTTTTGGTCACCTAAAACTGGTGGAAGATTATCCTCAGGTGAAAATTCTATTGTTATCTTTTTTTCTTCAAGTTCATAGCTTAAAAACTTTATTACATCTTTAATAAGTTCAATAATATCGACTTTTGTAAGGTCAAGGCTTATTGGTCTTATAGATGAGAGAAAGTCTTGGACTATTGAGTTTAATCTTTGAACTTCATCTTTTAATATGTTGACAATTTCATATATATCTTTTTTAATATTTTCTATCTCTAATTTTGATATATATCTTAATATAAGGTCAAGGTGAATAGTTATTGATGCTAATGGATTTTTTATTTCATGGGCTAATCCTGAGGCAAGGTGTTTCATTGATTCTATATTATCCTGACGCCTGTTTTTTATCTCCTCCATTTTTTTTCTGGTAATATCAACAAATCTAAACAAAAAAAGTATTACTTTATTAGTATTATCTCTTATTGGGATAAGATTTGTTCTCATTACTCTTATATGGGGAACACCCATTATATGCTCTTCTTCTATTATTGGTTCCTGTTTTTTTATCTTGTTTATAAGGTAATATTTTATATCTTTGTTGTATATTACTTCTTGGATAGACTTATCAATAAGTTCTTCTGGAGTTTCAAACTTTAGTACTTCAGCAGCAGTTATATTAGCATATTTTACTATGCCTTCTGTATCAAATATGATAAAACCTTCATTATTGAAGTCTAATACTCTAAGAAAGTTTGAAATATTACAATAAAAATCGTTTAAAAAAATCTTTATCTGTTCTGTATCTATTTTATCAACTCTTTCTATAAACTTTTTAAAAAGTTTAAGGTCTATCAAGAAAACTCCTTATAAAATCTTTTAGTTCTATTTTTTGCCCTATTACAGGTTTGCCATACTCTCCATCAAACCCAGGGGGATCATATGTGAATTTTTTTTCAAGCACATCTATTAAACATTTTTTTACTTTATCATCTATGTTTATATTTTCAATTATTTTTATGCTATGTTTTTTATCAGAGAAAAGATTTATCTCGTTCCCAAATATTTCAATTAGTGATCTGTATATATTCAATACCTCTTTTGAGTCTGTCTTTTTATTAATTGCAATAGATATAATTTCTATTAATGGTATTATACTTATATAATTCCTTTTTGGTGTATAATCAAATTCTTTCATTCCTTGATGAAGTGCAATATCAATTGTTCTTTCAATAACTCCCATTTGAAACTCTTTGTTACATATACTACATTTTTTTGGCCTTTTAAATGTATTAAAGAATAGACTTTTACCATTATGCTTACTTCTTGTTCCTCTGTGACCTGTAAGAAAGTATCTACCTTCCATAGGATTGAACTCACCTGTATATAGTATATTATTGTTTCTTATTGAATCTATTATGTTTTTGTAAGATAATTTTTCAACTTTAATACAGGTAAACTCTCTTCCTATTCTAAGTGGGGATACAGAATGTGAATCAGAGTTTGAAATAAAAGATAAATTTGATAACTCAGGTATTGCCTCAAGCATAAAAGGGTCAGCTGAAAGTCCTGTTTCTATAGCATATATATTTTTCTTAAACTCATCAAAAACCTCTTCAATATAATAGACAGGACTTTTACTTCCTAATACACCTTCAGGAGTCATTATGTGTGCTGGGATTATCTCTATATAACTGTTAACTTCCTTTATACTAAAAAGTCTTTGTATAAGTTCCTTTTTACTTGAACACACTAGAAATGGTCTTCCTATTGTATTTTTTACACCCCATTTTTCAAATAATTTTGTTATAGATAATACAGAATCAAAGGATGGAAAAAGTATAAGTAGGTGAAAAGACTTTTTACTATTTTTGGTATAGGGATATGATGCTATAAACTCACTTTGAAGTATAAAAAAAGATTTATTAATATCTTTTTTCAATTTAAAAATGCCGTCTGATTCTTCAATTAAGTTTAATCTCAAGTATGAAGACCATAGTGGGTGTAGGATATCTCCTGTACCATATATATCTATACCTTTGATTTTCATAGAGTCACTTAATTTATACATATCTATTTTGCCAACTCCACCTGAATACCCTGAATGGGAATGAAGATCAAGAATAAGTTCCATGATTTATTCTATTCCTTTGAATATCAGTGTTGTTGCCCAAAATGATGGTTCAAAAATACCTTTATCATAAAAAAATACTGGGTCTTTTGCTATTTTTGTGAAGTTTTGATATATTGGTTCAACTGGTTTTTTTTCAAGTATTTTAAAAGTATAGGGGAGTATAGTTATTTTATCTTCATATTGCAGGAAAGTGCCACCAATAATATATTTTTTGTTCTTTATAAGTCTCTTTTTATAATATTCAACTTGCTTTTTATCCTTTAATGGTACAAATAATATTTTTCCATCATCATCTTCAAAAATAATTTTTTTTGATTCTGATCTTGTAAATATCTTATCAATTTCTTGCTCGAAGTTTATCCTTAATTCTTTCATTTCTTTAATATCCAAAAAATTCTCGTTAAGAAAGTTTTGTACAGTAGATATTGTTTCAACCTCTCTCCCAAGAGTTATGTCAGTAATCTCATTTTCTTTTATTTCATATATGTACTTATTTTTATAAATAAAATTCCTTAGGCTCATTTTATCATCTAAAAATGTTAAAATATAAGTTAAATCGAAAACACTATTAGGGAATACTGATAATAGTAGTTTTTTATGAATTGGCTTAATACTATCAGCTAGTAAAAAAATTAATTGTATGTTTGCACATTCAACTCTTTTTTTAATTTCTTTGAGTTTATCTTTTTCTATATTTATGCTGTCAGTTATAACTATTAGAAATCTATTATCTTTCCAATCTCCATATTTTAGTACATAATCCATAGCATAGTATAGGTCAGAGTTATAACCAGCTGGTTTTGTTGAAAGTATATGTTTTATTATGGGTTCAAGCCTTTGAGTTAAGTTATTAAATTTTATTTTATATTCTCTTGATTCTCTATAATCACTTATTCCAAACCTTATTCTATAATTTTTTAGGTTATATATTATTCTGAAAAGTAATTTTTCTATATTTCTTTTTAAGAACTCTATCTCATCATTCATACTACTTGTTGAGTCTATAAGGAATATTACATCAGCAGTCTGAATAGAGGTTATGTTTTTATCAAGTGTAGAATTGTAAAATGTCTTATAAAGTACATCATCAAGAGCGTTAAAAAAATCTGTTAATGTATAGAATTTTGAATAGTACTGAGATACTATACTGTTTGATTCTTTAAGTGTTGCTTCCAATACAAATGAGTTTGTAACTCTTTTTATATTTATTTCAAGGCTGGTCAAAGAACTCTGGCTTAATTTTAGTTTTGTATTTGTTTCAATCCAGTATTTTATTGTATCATTTAAGTATGTAAAATATTCCTGTTTGATAAAACCTGTCATATTGAATTTTATACTTATGTCTTTAGCATATGCGTTTATTAGAGAAATGGATGTTATAAATAATATTAGAAAAATTTTTTTATAAAATTTTATTTTGTTTTTTACTATTTTATTTAACATAAATAAAATATCGTATTTATAAACTACTAAGTTTAAAAGATTAAAAGTCAATACCACTGTAACCGCCATACCATTCATTTATTTTTATTGTAGCAATGAAACCTACTCCGTTCTTTTCAATATCTATTTTATTATTTTTTAAGATTGTATATATTTTAGCCCCTGCTTCAGGTTCATCAGTAATGCCTATATATGTCTTATTGTATTTTGTTATTTTTGTACTGATAAAAAATGAGGAAAGAAAAGGTAGGAATGTTGATATATTACCCATATTTTTACCATCAAAAGCTATAGATAGTGATACACCAACTTCAGCCAGTGTTGTTGGAATAAAAACATCGTCAACATTCTTATTTAAGGAGAGAATAACAAGGTATTTTTCTACCCCTTTTTTCTCTTTTTTTATAATATCAAGTGAATATTTTTTAAATGTGTATACTACATCATCAAATAGTTTAGCATCTATAAGCTCTTTTACAAAACTTTCATTCTTAATGAATCTTGATATTGAAGCAAGTAGTTTTATATAGTTAGTGTCTTCATCTGGGATAAGCACAAAAAATATTATATTAACTTTGCCAGACTTTGCGTTTTTGTAAGGTATCCCTTTTTTGCTTACTGCTATAAATAGTGTAAGTTCTTTTATATTTTTTGATCTTAGGTGAGGTATTACTATATGAGGTAATAGTTCAAAACTTCCTTCAGATTCTCTTTTGAGAAAATCATTAAATACTATTTCTATATCAGTGATTGTATTTTCATTATAACTTTCTGTTAAGAACTTTTTTATAATAGAATAAAAATCTATATCTGGATTTATTAGAATTCTATTCTTTTTTATCATATTAACTATCATGGACACCCCCTTCTTTTATTTTTTTATATGATAAAGTTATTAATATTGGAGTAATTATAGATGTTACCATTATCATAAATACTATGCTTGCAAAATAGGTTTCAGGAATAAGATTAGGTACTTTATGCATTACAACTGATGTAATAACGAGTGCAACTTCACCACGTGGAACCATCCCCACACCTATTATAAGTGATCTTGGTGTGTCAAAACCAACAAACTTGGCAAAAATTCCATTTCCTATTATTTTAGATATTACTGCAATAGCAACTAAAAGTAAAGAAAAAATTGGATCCAAGTGTGATATGTCTAAGTGTGTTTCAAGACCAATATACACAAAAAAGAGAGAAATAAATATAGAATCTCCAATCGTTGCTATACCTTCTTCTATCTTTGATTTGAACTTTGTATTACCAACAAAAAGACCTGCTATGTATGCACCTGTTATTGCAGCAAGTTCTGTTTTTTCAGCAGCCCATGAAAAAATAAAAAGTAGTGAAAGGGTTACAGATATTATGGCTTTTTCAGACTTAAACTTTTCAGCAATATCAAGTAGATAAGGGATTATAAAAATACCAATAAGTATAGCACCTAATATATAAATAATCATATATACGAGTGTTAATGTTAAATTACTGCCACCTATAAAACTTAAAGTTATACTTAGTACTATTATACCCAATATATCATCAATCACAGCAGCACTTAGTATTGTATTCCCTTCAATAGTATTTATTTTTTTCATATTTAATAATGTCATAACAGTTATTGAAACTGATGTTGCGGTTAATATTGTACCTATAACTATGCTTAAAATAGTATTTTGTGTAAATAGATAAACAATAGCAGATCCCATTAAGAATGGTAGAATTACACCACCTAATGCGATTATAAAAGAGTTTTTTCCAACTCTTTTTATCATTTCTATTTCTGTATCCATTCCTGCAATAAAAAGAAGAAGTACAACTCCTATATTTGAAAAGAATCTTAGTTTATCAAGGTCATTATGGTCTTTTATTAAATTGAAACCTGTTGGCCCAATGATAATACCTATTAATATCATCCCAATTACAGGTGGTATTTTTATCCTGTAACACAAGTCAGAAATTATTTTTGAGAAGAATATAAAAAAAGCAAGTATAGCAAAAATATTCTCGCTCATAAAACCTTCTTGTTTAAAAAATTTTATTAAGACAAATTTATTAAGACAAAGATAAAATTAAAAAATATTTTGTTTAAGTAATAAAAAATAAAACAAAAGGATATAAAATGAAAAGAAATTTTATATTTAAAAATGGAATTTTTGACATTATAATTAAAAATGGTTTTGAAATAATGAATGATAATGAGATTAAATTAATAGTTGAGGAAATCTTAGGAATAAAAATAAATAAAATAGAACTTCAATATTTTATTAAGAGAGGGATTGATAAAAGAGATTCTTTACTATTTATATCTGGTTATGAGTTAGGCAAAAGACACTTCCTTTCATTTTCACAGAGGAAGTTGTAAAAAAATAGTGTATCAGGGTGCATGTATTTCATTTCAGATATTACATATTTTATTTTTTCAACACAGACCATAAAAGCAGCCCTGTATATATAACCTGACATAGCTTCCTTTACAATTATCTCTTTTATTTTATTACTTACTTTTTTATTAGGTTCAACAAAGTCAGAAATATAAACTATAAGCGATATAAGGCCCATATTTTCTTTTCCAAGTGTATGGTATTTAATGCTTTCTATTATCTCTTGATCATCTATTCCAAAATCATTTTTTGCTATTATGGCTCCTAAAAACGCATGAATTAAGTCTGGATTTTTTATAAATATATCAGAAATATCTATATTATATTCTTTTGCTATTTCTAAAGACTTTTCAATTGGTATATCTTTTGCAATATCATGAAGAATACTTGCAATTCTTACCTTATTTTCATCAACACTGTAAAAACTTGCTATTTTAACAGCAGTCTCTTCAACAGAGAGTGTATGAACAAGTCTTTTTGTAGTAAGGTAACTTTCAGCTTTTTTTCTTATATCATCGATCATATATTTAAAACCTTTTTTATTTAAATTAATTTTTGAGCAATAAGCTCCATATTGTAAAATACTTCATCAATATTTTTTGCATCTATTATTGGACTGTTTTTCCTGTAATCTATGTTTTTACCTGCATATTCTTTTGATACACCCGGGACAAAAGAACAAGCTATTATAGGTTTGTCAGCAAGCCACAGATACGTTATTTCAGATAATGTTCCTGCACCTCCTCCAACAACAACAGCTATATCACATGATAGAGCATTAGTATAATTTCTTGCAAATCCTATACCTGTAGCTATTACGATTGATGAATACTCATTTGAACTTTCTATATTACTATCAGGTATTATTGATACAGTAAGTCCATTGTTATCTATAGCACCTTTACAGGCAGACCTCATAACTCCGCTTCTACCACCTGTTATTAAAACCCAATTCTTTTTTGCAATAAAGGCACCTATCTCATATGCAACAATATTATTGTACTCAAATTCAGCACTGTCTCCTATTAAAAGTACCTGGAACTTTCTTACTCTTTTATTTTCCATATCTGAAAGTTACCAATGTTTTTTACATAAAAATAATTTTTTAAGACCTCTTCAAAATTATCTTTTTCTTTATTTTGAGTATTTATTATAATTGTTTTGATCTTTAAAGGATCTATCTCTTTTTTATCTGTAATAAAATTTATTTTAACTTTTTCAGAGTACCCTAAATATTTTAGATAGCTATTATAAGAGTATACACTTGCTTCCTCTCTTTTAATAAAATCGATTATTTCTTCTAATTCTGATACTCTCTCTATATCTATTGTCTTTTCTCCCATTATCTTGTTAAATGTATAACTTATTTTGTTAGTATTCTTATTAACAAAAATCTCTTTTGTGTTCCATAAAAAGAAGAAAATTACTGGTAAAAGTATTAGAGTAATAATTGTTTTTCTAAGTTTTTGTTGTTTCACATTCTCAAATATCTGAAAACCTGCTATTATTGAAATTACAGGGTATATTGGTATAAAACTTTGAAGTTTTATATCAAGCCCTGATAATAAGACTGTAAAACCCAAAAATATTATTGTAGATATAATGTAAAACTCTTTTGCTCTCTTTATCTTATCATTAAAAAAGTTTATTATGCCTTTTATGCCAAAAAACCATAAGATAGAGTGGAATATAAATATAATTAAAATTTTATGAATAAAATTTGGTATAAAGAGTAATAAATTATTTTCTATATAGTTTATGTAATAGTTAGAAACTATTTTTTTAAAGTTTTCATTCATTACTTTATTTGTAGTAACCCAGTCTATTATAAAAAAACTTAAACCCATAAGTGTTATAACTATTATTAGAATAAAATACTTTGAAACATCTTCTCTGTTTTTTCTAAATACCCAGAACGGCCTTGCAATAAGTATATAGAATATAATTGCAAGTATCAGGTATACACCTTTAAAAGATATTAATAGTGAAAAAATAACTGAAAGTGTTAATGTTAGTATATATATTTTTTTTTCTTCAAACTCTATCATGTAGAAAGAGTATAGACCTAACATAAAGAATGGGGAAAGTAAAATTTCTTCACTAAACTCCAGAAATGATGGTCCAAAAGATGATAAGGATAAAGTATATATTATTGTTGATATGAATCCTACTCTTGAGGAATATATTTTTTTTGTTAATAGGAATACAAAGATTGATGTAAGGCTGATAAGTAAAATATTAATAATTCTTAACAGTAAGAAACTGCCATTATCTATTGAAAGTTTTACTATAAGTTCGTAAATGTTTCTTACAGGGTTGTCTAATAGATATGATACTGTTTCTGTAATAGATATATCATAATAATTAGTGTAAAATATTGTTGGTATTTTTAACAGAATTAGCATTGCAAATAAAAAGAACCATATATTATGGTTTCTTGAATATAGTACAAACTTCCAAAAGTTTATTTTCAATTTATTCTCCTTATAGATTTTTTCTGTAATTAAATTTATTACTGAAATATAAACTATAATAAACTTTCAATAAATAAAAATGGAGAATTAAAATGAACTTTATATTGCATAATCCTACCAGGATTGTATTTGGAGTTGGTAGTCTATCAAAATTACCAAAAGAGAGCCAGAGTATTGGTATAAATAAACCTCTTATTGTTATAGGGCAGGGGAGTGTTAAAAAGAATGGTATTTTAGATAGAGTTCTTGAATTACTGAAGGATTTTAAATATGCTATTTGTGAAAATATAAAACCTAACCCTACTGTTGATGATGTTATCAGAGGAAAAAATATTTTTTTAGAAAATGGATGTGACTCTGTTATTGCTCTTGGTGGTGGTAGTGTTATGGATGCAGCAAAGGTTATAAGTCTTGTTGCAAAAGAGGGGTTTGATCCATGGGAATATACTGCTAATAAAAAACCAAAGGATGCTTATCCTATAATTACAATACCAACACTATCTGCAACTGGTTCTGAGGCTGATCCCATTGCAGTTATAAATAATTTGAATACAGGCGAAAAGAAATCAGTTTCAGGAATGTGTCTTTATCCTAAATTTTCTATAATAGACCCTGAACTTACTATAACAACACCTTTAAATGCTACTGTTGATGGTTTTATAGATATCATAGTTCATGCAAGTGAGACATTTCTTTCAACAAAAGATAGAAACGTTTTTTGTGATGGTGTAACAGAAACTATAGTTAAAATGGTAATAGAGAATGGCCCTAAAATAATTGCTAACACTACTGATATTAAAGCAAGAACAGAGATTGCACTTGCAAGCACAATGGCAATGTATGGTATATTATACCCAAGATCTGGCGGATGGCCAATGCATGCAATAGAACATGCAATAAGTGGGTTGTATCCTGATATAAGTCATGGCTCTGGACTTGCTGCTATATTTCCTGCAATAGTTGAATGGGATGGGGAAAGAAATATTGAGAGGGTAAAACAGTATATAAAAATATTTGGATATGAGGTTAATACAGCTAAAGAGGCTTCGGAGGTTATAAAAAATTTTATTGTTTCTATTAAAGCTTTTAAGGGACTTAAAGACCTTGGAGTTAAAAAAGAGGACCTAAATGTTATAGCAGAAAAGACATTGATTTTGAAAGGAAACAAAGAAAATAAACTACTTAACATAGAACCTATGGGTTTTAATGATATACTTAATGTTCTTGAAAGATCTTACTAGGATAGAACTAGTTTTATTATTTTATTTAATGACTTCAAAAGATATTATAGATTTATTATCCTGTTCACACTTGTCACAAATACCATAGAAGTATATATGACAGCAATCAACCATAAAACTACTAGAGTTTGTATTTATGTAATCTATATTCATTACTTTGTTGTAATATTCTTCATCTATTTCAATATCTATAACGTTTTTACAGGAGTTACAAAAAAAGTGTGCATGGGGTTTAAGGTTTGCATCGTACCTTGCTTTATCTTTTTCTATTGTAATTTCCTGAATTATTCTGGCCTCTTTAAGGCTTGAAATATTATTGTATACTGTTGCCCTTGATATGTTTGGATGTATATTTGAAATATAATTATAAATATCTTCTGCTGATGGATGAGAGGTAGTGTTTAATAAAAAGTTTAAAATTTCTATTCTAGGAATAGTTATAGATATGTTTTTTGACTTTAAAAGATATGTTATATTTTCTTTTTCTTTAGTGTCTACAAGTATAACTTTATCCTTGAAGTTAAAAATTTATTTAAATTTAAAAATTAAATTTTTAAAAAACAAATTTTTTTTATTATAAAATGGAGAAAATTTAAAATTGAATAAAAGAATAATAGTGATTATAGATAATAAAAAGGTTTCAGTAAAGCCAGATGAGATAGATAAGTTTTCTAGTTTTGAAGAAGCATATAAAAAAGCAATATCTGATGCGTATAAACATGTAAATAGACTTATTAAAATAAGAGACAGGAGTGAATATGAGATCAGGAATAGGTTGAAAGATAAGGGTTTTTGTGATGCTGAGATAGATTATGTAATAGGAGATTTATTAAAGAATAGACTTTTGAATGACAGAAGGTTTACAAAAAATCTTATTGAAAGTTATACTAAAAAAGGTTATGGTCCATTTACTCTAAGGAAAAAACTTATTGAAAAGGGAATTGATAGTAATACAATAGATGAGTATTTAAAAGAGATAGATATTGATCAGACTTTTGAGAGAGCAAGGGATTTAATAATTCATAAAATTAAGGCTTATAAAGAGAAAGCTAATAGTTTATTTGAGATTTATGAAAAGATACGAAGATATCTTTTTTCAAGGGGATTTGATGGGGGAACAATAGAGAGAGTAATAGATTATTTTAAGGAAAATAACTATTTTAAATAGGCTCTTACTTGAAAAAATAAATTTCTATTTGTAAAATTTAAAAATTAATTTTAATTATATTTAGTACCTATATTTTAAGGAGAGAGGTTTGGAATATTTTTTAAATCCAGGTGAACTTATATTTTCAAAAGAACCTATGGTTATTAAGACTGTTTTAGGGAGTTGTGTTGCTGTTACTATTTTTGATAAGGTTAATAGATGGGGAGGTATGTGCCATTATCTTTTACCAATTGCCCCAGCTAATCTAAAGAGTACCAAGTATGGCGATATTGCGATAAAATACCTTATTAAGAAGTTTATTGATAATGGTTCAGATATAAAAAATCTTGAGGCAACAATAACAGGCGGTGCTTTTATTATATTTTCTGCACGTGAGATATTTTTTGTTGGAGACAGGAATGTTGATGTGGCTGAAAATATTTTGAGGGAGAGGAAAGTATATATAAAATATAGGAATACAGGTGGTGAAAACGGCAGGAAAGTTGTTTTTTCAACAGAATACAATGTAATTAATGTTGAAATAATTAAAGAGATAAGGGTTGAAGATCTTTATAGGGATGGAAAAGTTGTTTAATGCTTGATATAAGGATAAAAAGAGAGGCTAAAAAGTTTGTATCTAGGATTTTAGAAAAAAATCTTAAAATCTCAATTGCAGAATCATGTACTGGAGGCCTTTTCTCAAGTTATGTGACCTATTTTCCTGGTGTATCAAAAGTCTTTATTGAGTCTATTGTCTCATACTCTAATGATTCAAAAATAAAGAGGCTTGGTGTTCCTGATGAAATTATTAAAAAACATGGTGCTGTAAGTGAGCCTGTTGCCAGGCTAATGGCAGAAAAAGTTAAGGGAGATTCCGATATTGGTATAGGTATTACTGGAATAGCAGGACCTGGAGGTGGGACAGAAGATAAACCTGTTGGGCTTGTTTATTTTGCGGTCTCAATTTACGATAATACATATGTTAAAAGGCTTAACCTTAAGGGTAATAGAGATAGAATAAGAAAAAAGACTTGCCTTGAGGTTTTTATGTTTCTTAGTAAAGCTTTAAAGAATGTATTGACTTTTTAAAAAGAATGTTTTTTATTATAAAAATGTAAAACTGTTAAGGATTTTTGTTAAATGTGGGCTTGTAATTTAAGAATTTTAAGAGATCGTAATTTTTATGACATGAATGATATTGATTTAAAAATCGATAAGTATTTATATATAATTTTTAATCCACATTTCCTCTCTCATATATATATATATATATATATATATATATATCACAAATATGCCCCTTTATATCAAATAAATCTTTATGTAACATAAATCTTTATATAAATACAAATTACAAATACGGAGTTTTACAATGACTGACTTGTTAAAAAGAGAAGAGATTGATCAAAAGATAAGTAGAGTAATAACATATTTATCCAGTTTTGAAGAAGGTAATCTTATTGCAATAGCAGAAATTAATGAATGTTTAAATTATATAGGCAAGCTTTCTTATTGGGATTAAAAATATTGATAAACTCTCAAAGAGGCTTATTAAGCTTTTTCAAATAAGAGAGTCTAATGAGAGTTCTCTTAATGTGATTATAGATGTTTTAAAGCTTATAAAAGAGCTTAATATCAAAGAGAGTTATGATGAAAAAAAAGAGATTATAGATTCTATTAACCTATTAATTCCCCAAATAAACTCTATACTGAAAAAATATTTTGTTGATGAGCTAAAACATAAAGAGAAAAAAGAGTATCCGGAAGACTTTTTTGATAATATAACAACAGATAAGAAGATGCTTCAGGACTTTATTATTGAGTCTCTTGAACACCTTGAGAGGGCACAAGTTGATATTGTTGACCTTGAATATGACCCAACAAATAAGGATAAGATAGATTCTATCTTTAGGGCATTTCATTCTATTAAAGGTTCAGCTTCATTTTTAGGGCTTAAGAATATAGAAGAGGTTTCACATGAACTTGAAAACCTTTTTTCAATGGTAAGAGATAGTAAGTTAAGAGCAACCAAGGAGATAATAGACAAGATACTGGAGGGGATAGAGTTTTTAAAAAATATAATAAATGTTATAACTATAAATGACTTTAATATTGATAAAATAAAAAATGATTTTAAAAGTATCAATATATACTCATACATCTCTGAAATAAGAGGTATTACAGGCCATAAAAAAATAGGTGAGATATTAAAAGAGGAGAAAAGAATAGATGATGAGGATATCCAGGAAATTCTCCTTGAACAGATTGAGACAAAGAAAAAGTTTGGAGAGATTGCAGTTGAAAAAGAGAAAGTAACAGAGGAGGATATTAAAACAGCTGTAGCTAAACAGCAGGAGGAACTTAAAAAGTTTGTTTCAAATTATGTTAAAGTTTCTTACGACAAACTTAATGAACTTATTGATAATGTAGGTGAACTTGTTATAAACCAGTCTATGATAAAGCAGAAACTATCAAATATGATAAAAGATGTTGAACTTGAAAGAATATTAAACTCGTTTGAACAGATAATAACAAGCATGAAAAATATAGTAATATCGATGGGAATGATACCAATAGGTGAAATATTCAATAAATTAAAGGTTGTTATAAGAAATACAGCAAGGGAGGTTAATAAGATTGTTAATATTCAAATGGAGGGTGAAGAGACTGAACTTGATAAGAATGTTATAGAAAAGATTTATGACCCACTTGTTCATATTGTTCGTAATGCTATTGACCATGGTATAGAGATGCCTGATGAGAGAGAAAAAGTTGGCAAACCAAGAGCAGGGCTACTTTACATAGGGGCTTCACATAGGGGTAATAATATAGAGATAGTTATAAGAGATGATGGGGCAGGAATAAATAGAGAGAAGATAATAAATAAAGCTATTTCTATGGGGCTTATTGAAAATTCTGATAATTTGTCTGATAAGGAAGTTTTTAACTTTCTATTTCTCCCAGGATTTTCAACAAAAGAGGGTGTTACTAATATATCTGGTAGGGGTGTTGGACTTGATGTTGTCAAGAAAAATATTGAGAGTATTAAAGGTAAGGTTGAGATTGAAAGTTATAAGGGTAAAGGCACAAAATTTATTATAAAGATACCACTTACACTTGCAATAATAGAGGGTTTTATTACTAAGGTTGGTACAAATACATATATATTTCCTTTTGATATTATTGAAGAGATTATAACTTTTTCAGATAAAGATGTAACAAAAATGGGAGATGGTGATTATATGGTCTTTCATCGGGGAAAACATATACCTATAGTTTTGGCAGGAAAGGTTCTTAAGGAGATGAATTACAAGACTGATATTAAAGATGCAATTGTGCTTGTAATAGAGTATGATAATATTCCTTATGGAATTGCTGTTGATTCTGTTCTTGGTAAACAGGAGACAGTAATAAAGAGTCTTGGTATTTTATTTGCTTCAAATCCTGTATTTTCAGGTGGTACAATTTTTGGTGATGGAACAATAGGTTTTGTTATCGATGTTGAAGGTTTTATAAATAGTGTTAAAAGGAAAGAGGGATTGAATATTTAGTTGTTTGAAATTTTAAACTTTAAAATTTATAAATTAAAATTTTTTAAAATATTTTTGGAGGAGCTTTAAAGTGAAGACTGTATTTAGTGTTGAGGATTCTCTTGTTGTAAGAAATATAATAAAACAGGTTCTTCAGAGTGAAGGTTTTAATGTTCTTGAGGCTGAAAACGGTAAGCAAGCACTTGAGATTATAAACAGCAAGAAACCTAAGGTTGATATCTACATACTTGATGTTAATATGCCGGAGATGGATGGAATAACACTACTTGGTGAAATAAGAAAGTTTGATACTACAACACCTGTTGTTATGCTTACAACAGAGACAGACAAGTCAAAAATAATGAAGGCAAAGGGATTGGGTGCAACAGGGTGGATAATAAAACCTTTTGAAAGAGAGCCTTTTTTAAAAGTTATAAGAATGCTTCTTGAAAAGGAGGGATAAAATGGAAAAGTCAGAAAAGTACCTTACATTTAAAATAGAGAATGAACTTTATGCAATACCTATAACTAAGGTTAGGGAGATAATAAGGTATACAACAATAACCCCAGTGCATGATGCTCTTTCATTTCTTAAAGGTGTAATAAACTTGCGTGGAAAGATTATACCCATAATTGATATGAGACTTAAGTTTAATCTTAAAGAGTCTACATATAATGATAGGACTGTTTTTATAATAGTAGATATTGTTAATAGAGAATCAGGTTATATCTATTCTGTTGGTATTGCTGTTGATTCTGTTAATGATGTGGTTGATATATCTGAGTCAAACCTTGAGAGGACACCAGAGATAGGACTTAAACTAAGGAGTGGTTACCTGACTGGTATAGCACAGGTTAATAATAATATGATAATGATATTAAATATTGATAAGATACTTACTAAAGAGGATGTTATAGATGTCAATGAGATAATAAAAGAGAAAGAGAGTATTGAGAAATAAAATTTTTTTGGATAAAATTTTAGTTTTTAAATAAAATATCAGGAGGATTTTATGTTTAAAAATATGACGCTTAAAAAGAGGGTCTTAAGTGGTTTTGTAATAACTGCTGTAATTGGGTTATTGGTTGGTTTAATTGGTTTCATTGGACTTAGGAGTGTATCTGGTACTGTTGGTAATGTTTCTAGGAGATTGGTTCCCAGTATAAATTACTTTCAAAATATTTCCCTAAAACTTGAGAATATAAAAACTTCTTATAGGACACTTGCTATACCTACTTTAGCCAGGGAGGAGAGGAGTAAAATTTTAAAATATATAATTGAAGTAAGTAAAGAATATGAGAAGGATTTAGCTGAATATGATAAGATAGCAAAAGAAAAAGAGGAAGAGAGGTTGTATAAAGATTTTTTAAATAAATTGAATGAAGAGAAAGAATTAAATAAAAATCTTTCTAAAAAATTTGAATATTTATTCACTATAAATGATAACACTATTTTTCTTAAACAGATTGAGGAATTGGGCAAATATATCTTAAGTAGTGAAGTAAGTAAGGTCTATGACGATGTAAGTACTACTGGGTTATTTTTATTAAAGTTTATAAATGAAAAATTGGTATCAAATTCGAATGATGCTGAAGCCTTAGCCAGTTCTTCTATAATACTTATACTTATTATCTCAATTATAGCGTTTATTATCTCACTCTTACTTGGCATGTTTATAACAAGGTCAACTGAAAAGGGCATAGGTGAAAATATAGACCTTATAGTTAAGTCAACATCACAATCAGAACAGGCATCTGTTGAACTTGCAGCATCGTCTGAGGAACTTTCAAGCAATGCGTCAGAACTTGCAAGTTCAGTTGAGGAGATAACAAGTTCAACTGAAGAGTTGCAGGCAACTATTGAGTCAAACACGAAGAATATAAAAGAGGTTGAGGGCCTTATGAAAGAGAATATGAGGGCTGCTGAAAGTCTTGATGCTTCTATGAAGAATATGGAAAATGCTATGAAACTTATAAGTGATGGAAGTAAGCAGATAGGTAAGATAATAAAAGTTATTGATGATATAGCTTTTCAGACAAACATACTTGCACTTAATGCTGCGGTTGAGGCAGCAAGGGCAGGTGATGCAGGAAGGGGGTTTGTTGTTGTAGCAGAGCAGGTTAAAAACCTTGCTCAGAAGAGTGCTGAGGCTGCAAAAGAGACAGCAGACTTTATAGAGAGTGTATTGAATAATGTTGAAAAAGGTGAGACTGTTACAAAAGAGCTTTTTGATTTTCAAAAAGCTGTAATAGATAGTATTAAGAAAACAGCTGTTATACTTCAAGAGGTTGCAAAAGCATCAGAGGAACAGTTAAAGGGTGCAAACCAGGTTACACAGGCAATAAGTCAGGTAAATACTGTTGCACAACAGACAGCAGCAGGTTCAGAAGAGATAGCATCAGCAGCTCAGGAGATAACAGCACAGGTTGAGTCGATGACTGATATAGTAAATGCTCTTACAGTAATAGTAAAAGGTAAAAATGCGGTCTCATCGACAGGTACTCATTCAGGTTTTGATACCAAAAAGATTCAAACAAAACAAGAGGGGACAAAAAAACTACAAACAAAGACAGTACAGACCCAAACAAAGACAGGTACAGGAGGGAAACCAAAAACAAACGGAAAGAGTGTTCATATAGTTAAACCTGAGGAGGAGATACCATTTGATAACCTTGATGATTTTTAATAAATAGGGGATATTTCTCCCCATTTTATTGAATATTTATTTATAATATATAAGGAAGTTTAATGAAGTCTTTAAAAGAGTTAATTTTGATTGTTTTTAACTTTATTAAGTCTAATCTTTTTAAGTTAAGAATTATTTTTTCAGGGTCTTTAATTCTTTATTCTATTTTTTATTTTTTTTATAATGAATGTCAACTTAATATATTCTCTGTTTTATTTTTTTTGTTTTTATTTTTTATATTTTTATCTGATATTTATAACCTTTTATTTCTTTCTAGTAAAGTAAAAAAAAATCTTGTTAAAACTATCGAAAATTTACTTTCTGATTATTATAGTCTTTTACAGTTATATTTGAATTATTCTGTTACTTATAAAGATTTAGGAAATACTTCAAATAAAGCTTTTTCACTAAAAAATAGTGATTATTTATATGAGATTGTTAGCAGATCTGAAATGAAGTGTCTAAATAGTGCTAAAGATGCAATTGGTAAAGTTTATACTAAAATTTATAAGAGAAAATTATTCGATTTTTCTTTAATTGATGATTTATACGAAAGTATTAATGATATAAGAAAAATTGGTAGTAATTTTATAGGCCTTATGGTTTTAGAAAATGATATTAATAAGGAAAACTTTATTAAAGAGAGGACTAAAAAAGAGATTTTGAAGAATCAAATCATAAGACTTATAGAGTATCTTGGTATAAGTACTATTATAATGAAAGATTATGTAAATAATATAAATGATTTTTCATATAATTCACTTATTAATGTAATAAACAATTTTACAAAGATATCAGATTATGCACAAAATATAGAAAAGAGTGTTGAAGAGTCTATATCTAGGCTAATTAATCCTGATGACGAAAATAGTTTTAAGAGTATGGAAAAAGGTGCAGAATACCTTACTAATGCTTTTTCTATTTTTTATGAGAATATGCTTCAGCTTAAAAACTCTTCATATAATTTTATAGAGACAACAATAAATACACTTAAAGAGATAGAAAAGATAAACGATGAGATTCAAAGGATTGCCAAAACAATGCATATACTTTCTATAAATGTTGGGATAGAGGCTGCAAATGCTGGAGAGAATGCAAAGGGTTTTCAGATTTTGGCCAGGGACATTCGAGAGTTTGCAGAGAGGACATCAAACTTTGTTGTCTCTGTGAAAAAGAAGATCAGTGAGGCAGTTAAAAACACAATAGGTTTAAAAGAGGGTTATGAGATTAACCTGTCAAGTGTTTTTCATTATATTGATGTAATAAAAGAATATCTTCTAAAACTTAAGTCCTCTTTATCTTATAGTACGCCAAAACTTGATGAAGCAGTTAAAGAACTTAGAGACTTTGCCTCAAAACTTGATAAAGATGTTAAGGAGAGTATTATCCAACTCCAGTCTTATGATATTGTTAGACAAGAGATTGAACATCTTGAACTTCTTAATAATTTTATACTGAATGAGTTTAATCTTTCGAGAAAAGAAATCGGTATACCATCTGCAAGCAAAGATGTTGAAAAAGAGATTGTTATTGATATTATTTCTTATCTTGATAAAATAATTACAACAAAAAATGAAAGAAAGATTCTTGAAAATTTAAAGAAAAAGTATGATATATCTAATGAGTTTGATGGTGGGATTAATGATGAAGATGATAATTTTATAATGCTTTAGATAATCCTTTTTTTTATAAATGGATGAAAAAGATTAAATTTTATCTGTCTATGAAAAAATAATAGGGGGATAGTAGTTATGAAAAAGTTTTTACCAGTTTTTTTTATTTTTATTTTGTATTTTTGTAGTAGTATGGGCACTCCAGAAAAGACTTTAAAAAATTATTTTGATAGTATTATATCAAAAGCTGTTTTTGATACTGAATATTGGGACTTAAATGAGTTCTGTAAAATATATTATGGTAAGATATGGGAAAATGCTAATGAGGCTGATAAAAAAGAGCAGCTGTCTATTATACAGAGGATTGCAAACAAAATGGTTGCATCTCATAAGGATCTATTCAGTAAACTTGTTATAAAAGATATTAAAGAGATTGAAAAGAATAATGATACTGCAAAGTATAGGGTAGTTTTTGAAATAAAAGGGCTTGAGATTAAAGGTGATTCATACACTGACTTTATTCTTAAAAACATAAGGGGCCAATGGAAGATCATAAATTATGAAAAAATAAAATATGCAGATAAAGAGATGGATACAGCACAGGTATTTAGTAACAATTTATCGACTTTAATGCAAAATCTTGGCTATAAGAGTATTGATGAGATTGAACTTAAGGTTATAAACGAGTTTATTAAAAACAGTTTTGAGATTAAATAATAAATAATCTATTCTAAATATTTTTAATAACTGAGGTGAGACCTCAGTTATTATTAATTTATTATTCTAACTTCCCCTCTAAAAACATTTGATAGGCACCAAGGTCTAAAAATCCATGTCCACTTAAATTAAAAAGTATTGTTTTTGATTCTTTTCTTTTTTTGCATTCAAGTGCTTCTCTTATTGTTGCTGCTATTGCGTGTGCTGATTCTGGTGCTGGGATAAGCCCCTCTGTCCTTGCAAAGGTTATTGCTGCCTGGAAAGTCTCTTTTTGAGGTATTGCAACAGCCTCTATCAGTTTTTCATGATAGATTTTTGAAACAAGTGGTGCCATACCATGGTATCTTAAACCACCTGCATGTATTGATGGAGGGACAAAGTCATGGCCTAATGTATACATTTTAAGTAATGGAGTAAATCCTGCAACATCGCCAAAGTCATATTCAAACTTTCCCTTAGTTAAACTTGGACATGAAGCTGGTTCAACAGCTATTATTCTTAAGTCTTTCTTTTTATTCATTTTATCGGGTATAAAAGGGAATGCTATTCCTGCAAAATTACTACCACCACCTGCACAGCCTATTATTATATCAGGATAATCATTAATTGTTTCAAACTGTTCTTTAGCCTCAAGTCCGATTACTGTCTGGTGCAATAGTACATGATTTAAAACACTTCCTAATGCATAGTGTGCTTTTCCACCACTTTTTATTGCAACCTCAACAGCTTCACTTATTGCTATACCTAGACTTCCTGGGCTATCTGGATTTATCTCAAGTATTTTTTTACCTGATTCTGTTGTATTACTTGGGCTTGCTATTACTTTCCCACCCCATGTTTCCATCAATACTCTTCTATATGGTTTTTGATGATAACTTACTTTAACCATATATACAAGTACATCAACACCAAAGTATTGACCTGCAAAACATAATGATGAACCCCACTGACCTGCACCTGTTTCAGTCGTAAGGCTTTTTATCCCCTCTTTCGCATTGTAATATACTTGTGGTACAGCTGTGTTTGGTTTGTGACTTCCTGCAGGGCTTACACCTTCATACTTAAAATATATTTTTGCTGGGGTATCAAGGTATTTCTCAAGCCTTTCTGCCCTTATTAATGGTGTTGGTCTCCATATTTTATATATATCCAAAACCTCCTCTGGTATATCTATCCACCTTTCTGTTGAGACCTCCTGATCAAGGAGTGAGACTGGAAATAATACAGCAAGTTTTGATGGTTCCATTGGTTTATTTGTTTCTGGATCTAAGGGTGGATCAGTAGGTCCTATATCAGCTTGAATATTATACCATTTCTTTGGCATCCTGTTATCTGGTAATGATATTTTTTTCATTAAAGCCTCCTGTTCTTTTATATAGAAACATTTTAACTTAGATAAAATTATATAGTTAATTCTCTGTTTCAAAATTTTTTTTAAAAAAATTTTTTACAATATAGGTTATTTTAATACTCTAAATATATGTGTATTTTTTAACAAAAAATTGTTGACAAAAAAAAATATTTTATTATATTTAATTAATGACCATTGGTCATTTTATGACCTTTGTTCACTAAATTGTTTAAGGTTTATAATGAGGCTTAAGGAAAAGATTAAAACAGAAAAAAGAGAACATATAATAAACACTGCAAGAAAGCTTTTTGCGTCAAAAGGATTTGAGTCTGTTAGTATAAATGAGATAGCAAAAGAGGCTGGTATAGCAAAAGGGACAATATATTTATATTTTGAGAATAAATATGAATTATTTATTGAGGTTTTAAGGTTTGCTGAAGAGATGACAATGAAAAAGGTTTATAAGTTTCTTGAAGAAAAGAAAAATATTTCAACATTTGACAAAATAGAATATATTTTAAACATTTTTAACGAGTTTATAAGTACATATCCTGAGTATATTTCTATATTTATGATATTACACCATCAATTGCCATTAGAAGTAATAGAAAAAATAAAGAGCATGATTAAAGATATGCAGTGTAAAAAAATACATGTATGGGATGTTATTGCTGAGATAATAAGAGAGGGAATAGAGAAAGGTGAAATTATGCAAGGTATTGATCCACTTAAAGAAAGTATTAGAATATGGTTTTTACATATAACAAGGGTTATTGCTTTTAGTATAACAGACAGCAAGTTATTTGCGAGTATTGGTTTAAAAAATATAAAACAGGATATTGGGGCAACTATTGCAGATCTTATAAATAAAGAAATAAAAAAATTAGGAGGAAATAGATGAATCTTGATGAAAAGTATTTAAAACCTAAGAAAAAGAATAAAAAATTAAGAAAGTTTATAAGATTTATTTTAATAGCCCTTTTATTATTGCTTGTTTTTATGAGAATATCAAGTTCTATTAAAAATAAAAAGGCTCTTGCTAAAAAGGCTGAGCTTATGCAAAAGATAGCACTCCCTGTTAAAGCTGAAAAGGTTATTGAGGACTGGATTACTGAGAGAGTGTATTCGACAGGTGATGTTGAGGGTATAAAAAAGTCTAATATATATTCTGATTATCCTGGTAAGATTGTTAAAATACTTGTTAAAACTGGTGATTATGTTGCTTCAAATCAGATTATAGGTTATATAAATAGGGATGTTGTTGCAGGTACATTTTCAAACTATCCTATTAAGACGTTGATAAGTGGTATAGTTACAAAAATATATCTTGAAGAGGGTGATACTGCCACAAGTGTTCAACCAATATTTAGGGTTGAGAACTTTGAAAGTGTTTTTGTTAAGGTTGGACTCTCCGAGGAGAGCATAAAAAAAGTTAAAAAAGGTCAAACAGTAGAAGTTTTTTCAGATGCTTATAAAAATCTGATTTTTAAAGGGGTTGTCTCTGAGATTACACCAATGCTTGATCCAGTTTCAAGACTTCAGGAAGTAAAGATACTAGTAGATAATTCAAAGTATTCTGATAAGCTTTTACCTGGTATGTATGTGAGGGTATGGATAGATGTAGCAAGAATAGATAAAGCACTTCTTATTCCGTATTCAGCAGTTTTAAAGGATGATAAAGATAATTATTATGTATTTAAGTTTGATAATGGTATTGCAAAAAGAATATTTGTTAAAACTGGTGCAACAAAGTATTATGGTGATACTCAAACCGCAAAAATACAGATAATAACAAATGAAATTAAGCCAGGTGACTTTATAGTATATATGGGGCATCAGTTCTTAAACGATGGTGACAGGATAAAGTTTATATATGAGGGAAAGGAGTATGGGCCAGTTGATCAAAACAATAATAATAATTAAGGAGTAAACTATGAAAATAACAGAGGTTTCTGTAAGAAGACCTGTTACAATATTGATGTTAATACTTGCTGTTATTGCATTATCTTTATTTTCTCTGTCTAAACTTTCTGTTGACCTTATGCCAGATATTGAGTTTCCAGTTATAACAGTTATGACTCAAAATACTGGAGCAGGACCAAAAGAGATTGAAGAGAATATAACTCAAAAAATAGAACAGGCTGTTGGTACTGTTAATAATATAGAAAATATAAAGTCAAGGTCTCTTGAAGGTTTATCAATAGTAACAATTGAATTTAGCTGGGGTACTAATATGGCTGAGGCATCTTCAGATGTCCGCGAGAAACTTGACCTTGTTATTGATAAATTACCTTCTACTGCTACAAGACCAACAACATTCAAGTTTGATGCTTCAATGATTCCAGTTTATATATTTTCAATTACAGGACTTGACCTTGCTAAAGCTAAAAAATATGGTGAGGATGTAATTAAACCATTACTTGAACAGCTTGATGGTGTTTCATCTGTTAATATTGAAGGTGGTAGAGATGAGGAGATCCAGATATTTTTAAACAGTGCTAAAATGAATGCTCTTGGTCTTACTTTTGATGATCTTACAAGAATTATTTCAGCTGAAAATGTTAATATGCCAGCAGGTAGTATAAAGGTTGGTTATGATGATTATACATTAAGAATAAAAGGTGAGTTTCAAGACCTGGAAGAGATTAAAAATACTATCATAAGTGTTAAGGGTGCATATTCACAAAAACCAGTATTTTTAAAAGATATTGCTGATGTAAAAAGGGGATTTGCTGACAGAGAACAAATAAGAACACTTGACACATCGGAAGCTGTTGTTGGGATCTGTTATAAGAGGTCTGGTGCTAATACTGTAGAGGTTGCAGATAGGATAATAAACAAACTTATTGACTTTGAAAGAATAAAACCCAAAAATATAAAAATAAATAAGATTTTTAGTGGTGGTGACTATATTCAACAGTCAATAGGTAATCTTACATCATCTGCCTATAATGCTGGTCTACTTGCTATAATTGTTGTATTTATATTTCTAAGGAGTATAAGACCAACTCTGATAGTTGGCCTTGCTATACCTATATCTATTATTGCTACATTTCTTCTTATGTATGCTGCCAACATGACTCTTAACCTTATGTCATTTGGTGGTCTTGCTCTTGGAGTTGGGATGCTTGTTGATAACGCAATTGTTGTTATTGAAAATATATACAGACACCGAACACTTGGGGAAAGTCCTTACAATGCAGCTATTATTGGTACAGAGGAGGTTGGACTTGCTATAACTGCATCAACATTTACAACTATTGTAGTATTTTTGCCACTTATGTTTACAGAAGGTATTGCTGGTGAGTTTTTTAAAGAGATGTCTTTGACAATAACATTTTCATTATTAGCTTCTCTATTTGTTGCAATAACTATAATCCCAATGTTTGCCTCAAAACTTTTCAAGGAAGGTTTTAGTCTTGATAATGTTGAATATAGAATTAAATTTTTTAATAAAATTCTTAACCTGATAAAGAGGGGTTTAGATAACCTGACTCAAAAATATTCTACTCTTCTTGAATGGGCACTTTATAAAAGAAAAACAGTTGTTTTTGGTATTGTTATCTTGTTTTTCTTTTCTCTATTTATTTTTGGTTTTGTCCAAAAAGGTTTTATGTCTCAATCTAATAACGATATGATCCAGTTTGTAATTGAACTTAAAGAGGGCACAAGGCTTGAGGTAACTGAACAGCTTGCTTATCAGGTTGCTGAAAAAATTAAAAAATCTTTGGAAGATGTGCATGTTGTTATAACAGTAATAGGTGGTGGTAAAAAGAGTTTTGTTTCTGCTGTTCGAGGTACAGCATCTAATAAAATATCAGGCAGTATAAGACTTAAAGACCCTCAGTTCAGAAAATACTCAACAGTTGATAATTTGTCTAAAGCAAGGGAAATTCTAACTGGTATTCCTGGTGCAAAGGTAAAGTTTACACAGCCAAGTATGGTGCAGTCTAATAAGAGCCCACTTGAGGTTGAGGTAAGGGGTAATGATATTGATACTATATATCAGGTTGCAAAAGAGATTAAAAATATTATGGAAAAAAATTTTTCTGAAGAACTTAAAGATATTGATATATCCAGAACAGATGGTTCATATGAATATGTAATAAATATAGATAGGGTTAAAGCAGCTACAATTGGTCTTAATGTGTATACTATATCGTCAACCCTTCTTGCAGCACTTTCAGGTATCACAGCAACACAATACAGATTTAAAGGAGAGGAAACAGATGTTATTGTGAGGTTAAGGGAGGAGGATAGACTCACACTTGATGATATAAAAAACATAAGGATAAAGTCTCCCTTTGGTATAAGTGTACCTTTATCAAAAGTAGTTACTATTACAAGAGAACTTTCGCCGTCAGTTATAGAAAGAAAAAACCAACAGAGAGTTGTTTATGTTAAAGCAAATAATCAGGAGGGAGTAGGTCTTGTTAATGTTGTTGAAAAGTTGAGGGAGTATATTGTATCAAACATTGTTTTACCTGAGGGTGTTACAATTCTTTATGGAGGTAATTACGAGGATACTCAAAGCTCTTTTGCAGACCTTTCCCTTGCATTTTTGCTTGGTATTTTACTTGTATATATGATAATGGCTGCCCAGTTTGAATCATTATTAGACCCCTTCTTAATTCTGTTTACAATACCATTATCACTTATAGGTGTTATCTGGTTGTTATTCCTTACTGGTACAGAATTTAATGTTGTTGGTTTTATCGGTGCAATAATACTTTTGGGAATAGTTGTAAATAATGGTATAGTTTTGATAGACTATACTAAACAGTTAAGAGAAAAACATGGTTTTGGCCTATTTGAGGCAATAATTGAGGCTGGTAAAACAAGATTAAGACCTGTTTTAATGACGAGTTTGACAACTATTGTTGGGATGATGCCTTTAGCACTTAAGACAGGATCAGGCAGTGAAGTAAAACCTATGGCTGTTACAATAATAGGTGGACTTACTGTGTCAACTATACTTACACTTATATTTCTTCCTACTCTCTATTCTATAGTAGAGTCTTATATAATAAGAAGAAGAAGGGAAAAATTGGAGGGTAAATAGATGTTAAAAAATAGAAAGTGTTACTATTGTAATGGTGAACTTGAGATAATAAAAGAGGGTTATACAATAACTGATTTTTGCACTACTACAAGTAATAAAAAGTGTTATGAATCTGTTGAGACAGTAAAAACATATCTTTGTAGATGTAATTTGTGTAAAAAAGATGAGATAATAAAAGAGGAAGAACCAACTTTTATAAGTTTAGATGATGTTTATAAAGCTATAAAAGAGGATAAAATATTCAGTAATAATCCAGAAATAAGTGTCCTAGTTAAGATAATACAAAGACTTATTGTTTAGGAGATTTTTATGAAAAGATATTTACTATTGTTAATTTTGCCTGTTTTTTTATACTCAAAACCTGTAAAAATTGATGAGTTTGTAAAATCATATATTGAAAACAGCTATAAGATAAAACAGGAAAAAGAATTATTGAACCAATCACTTGCTGATATAATGAGAGCAAATGCTATTGATGATATATATCTTTATGGGAATACAGGATATACATACTCTAAGGGTGGTGGTAAGGATAGTTTAATACCTACTGAAAAATCAAACTCATACTCCCTTATTGCTGGCCTTTCTAAAGCATTCTCTGATACTGGTACAAGGGTCAAGGTTGATACAAGTCTTGTTAGAGTAAACTCAGAGACAGGGCTCTCAATGTATTCAGCATTTATTCCTCAACTTGCAGTATTTGCAGGCCAGGAAAAAACTTTTTATATGAACTCAATAAAGTTTTCAGTGACTCAACCATTACTTAAGAATTTTTTTGGTCTTGTAGATAGGTATCCACTTGAGGCATCTAAACTAGGAAAAGATATAAGAGAGATTATGAATGAAGAGTCTTTTGAGAAAGAGATAACATCTGCTATATCATTGTATTTAAGATGGTTATTTTTAAGTAAACAGATAAAATTGGTTGAGGAGATAATAAATGAAAACAGGGATGTATTTAAACAAGCTGAAGAAATGGTAAAGAGTGGTATATCAAGTAAAGCAGACCTTGAAACTGCAAGGGTTGGTATATTAATGTATGAAAGAACACTTTTTGAAGTTAAAAAGGCTTATGAAACTCTTGTTGAAGAAATAAAAAAGTATTATAATCTTTCGGATGATGATTATCCTGCTGAAATTGAGGTATTTGATAAGAGTATTAGTAATAATTATAATATTGATAATTTAAGACTGGTTAAGCTTGTGGATAAATATATTTCCCAGGTTTCCCTATCACTTTCTATTGCAAAAAATAAGAGACTTCCATCCCTTGATCTTATTGGGTCTTATACTCTGTATGGGAGTGCTGATAGTTTAAGTAAATCGTATTCCAATATTTCGACTTCTGAGTTTTTTATAGGTATCCAATTATCGCTACCTATATTTGACTTTGATGTTAGAGGTGAGATTAAAAAATGGGAGTCTGAATATCAGAGGTTACAACTTGAAAAAGAGAAAACTTTAAAAGATATCAATACCTTAGCAATTTCTTTATTTAATAGTCTTAACAATACTAAGATTATTATAGATAAACAGAGAGAGTATATAAAATCTCTTGAAATAAAATTGGGTTATCAAAGGGATCAATATAGACAAGGAATTTTACCTTTAGCTGAAGTTGTAAGAACATCATCTGATCTTTCAAATGCAAAACTTGCTTTAACAAATTATATAGTTGAATATCAAACAACGTATTATAATTATCTTGATTTAATTGATAAATTATCAGGTGATTTTTTTTAGTAAAAAGGCCCCATTTTTTAAATAAAATGGGGTTTTTAAAATTTTATAAAATAAATCATATTAAAAATGGGTTATGATCTTTTTCAAAACCTATTGTTGTCTCTTCCATATGCCCAGGGTATACTATTGTATCAGGTGGTAGTTTAAGTAGTTTTTCTCTTATACTCTTGATAAGAGTTGCATAATCACCACCAGGAAAGTCTGTTCTTCCTATTGATTGTCTGAAAAGTGTGTCTCCAGAGAAGAGCATATTATTAATATAGAAACATAAACCACCAGGTGTATGCCCTGGAGTACTTATTACTTTTATCTTTGTGTTTTTAAACTCTATAGTATCCGAGTCTTTTAATACTTCAACATCGTATTTATAAACATAATTATAGCCTAAAAAATAGGATAGATTCTTTTTTGAGTCAAATAAAAAATCTTTATCAAGTTCACTTATATAGACTTTTGTATTTATCATTTCTTTTATTTTATTTAATGCCATTATGTGATCTATGTGCCCGTGAGTAAGTAATATAAACTCTATTTTTTTATTTCCTACTTCATTTATTATATATTCAGCCTCATCGCCAGGGTCTATTATAAAGACAGATTCTTCATTTCCTACAATGTAACAATTTACACCCATATCACCGACAATAATTCTATTTACAAAAATGTCCATAATATTATATCCCTGTTATTTGTTATATGTCAAGATTTATACTAAAACTCTTAGTAAAAAATTCTTTCAAAGAGTTTATTGAGACTCTTTCCTGTTTCATAGTATCCCTGTTTCTGACTGTTACTGTATTGTCTTCAAGGCTCTGAAAGTCAACAGTTATACAGTAAGGTGTACCTATCTCATCCTGTCTTCTGTAGAGTTTACCTATACTTGCAGTATCGTCATATATAACATTAAAATCACCTATAAGAGATTTGAGAATTTTTTTTGCAACCTCAACGATTCTTGGCTCATTTTTCTTTAATGGAAATACTGCAACCTGTATTGGTGCAATATATGGAGCAAGTTTTAATACTACTCTCTCTGTCCCGTCCTGAAGTTTTTCAACAGTATAAGCGTCAACAAGTACAGTAAGCAGTGTTCTGTCAACACCAAATGATGGTTCAACAACATAAGGTATATACTTTTTATTCTTTTTTTCATCAAAGTATATAAGGTCTTCATTGCTATGTTGTGAGTGGTTGGATAAATCAAAGTCTGTTCTTGATGCAATACCTTCAAGCTCACCCCAACCAAAAGGAAACTTATACTCTATATCTATTGTCCTATTAGAATAGTGTGCAAGTTCATCTTTTGAGTGCTCTCTTTTTCTTAGATTTTCATCTTTTATACCTAAAATTTTAGTAAAAAATTTCATAGAATAATCTACCCAGTGTTCAAGGTGTTCCATTTCAGTGCCTGGTTCAACAAAGTATTCTATCTCCATCTGTTCAAACTCTCTTGTTCTAAAAATAAAGTTTCCGGGAGTTATTTCATTCCTGAAAGCCTTACCTATCTGTCCTACCCCAAATGGTATCTTTTTTCTTGATGAGTTTAGAACAGACTTAAAGTTTATAAATATACCCTGTGCAGTCTCAGGTCTTAAATAAACAATGTTTGCTGCCTCTTCTACTGGCCCCTGGTATGTCTTGAACATAAGATTAAAAAACCTTATTGTTGTAAAATCTTTTGCACCACATGTTGGACACTTTATATTCTGGTTATTCTGTATTATCTGATTTAACTCCTCATTTTTCATTCCGGCAGTTGATATACCAAGTATGTTTTCTATAAGATGGTCGGCTCTAAACCTTTCTTTACATTTTTTACAATCAACAAGTGGATCATGAAAGTTTTTAACATGCCCTGATGCTTCCCAAACTCTTGGGTGCATGAGTATAGCAGAATCAAGTCCTACCATATCTTCTCTATTATGTATAAAAAACTTCCACCAGACTTTTTTTATATTATTTTTAAGTTCAACTCCCAATGGGCCATAGTCCCATGTGCTTGCAAGTCCACCATATATTTGAGAGTTTTGGAATATTATCCCCCTGTTTTTACAAAGATTTACAACCTCTTTCATTATATCCATTATTTCCTCTCCTTTATTTTACACTGTCCATATTTTTAACAATCTGTTCTGCGAACTGACTACATTTTAATTCTTTTGCACCCTCCATTCCTCTTGCAAGGTCGTATGTTACACTCTTTTCAAGTATTGTTTTTTGAAGTGCTTTTTCTATAATATCTGCAGCTTCATTAAATCCTAAGAATTCAAGCATCATTTTTGCTGAGAGTATAAGTGAAGATGGATTTACTTTATCAAGACCTGCGTATTTTGGTGCTGTTCCATGTGTTGCTTCAAATACTGCTGTCTTCTCACCTATATTTGCCCCAGGTGCCATCCCAAGCCCACCAACAAGTGCTGCAGCAGCATCGGATATATAATCACCATTAAGGTTTGTTGTTGCAATAACATCATAGTTTTGAGGTGATATTATTATTTGCTGGAACATGTTATCAGCAATCCTGTCATTAATCATTATTTTTTTATTGTTTGGTTCCTCATTTTCAAAGTATACATAATCTGAAAACTCATTTTTTGCAACATTATATCCCCAGTTTTTAAAAGCACCTTCTGTAAACTTCATAATATTACCTTTATGCATTAGAGTAACTGACCTTCTATTATTTTTTATAGCATACTCTATAGCCATTCTTACAAGTCTTTTGCTCCCATATTCACTTACTGGTTTTATTCCTATTCCAGAATCTTCTCTTATCTTTTTATTTGATATTGACATAACAAAGTCAATAACTTTTTTAGCTTCCGGAGTTAATGATGCCCATTCTATTCCGGTATATATATCTTCAGTATTTTCTCTAAAAATAACCATATCAACAGACGGATTTTTAAGGGGTGATGGCACACCCTCATAATATTTAACAGGTCTTATACAAGCGTAGAGGTCAAAAACCTGCCTTAATGTTACATTTAAACTCCTGAAACCACCTCCAACCGGTGTTGTTAATGGTCCCTTTATAGCAATATTATACTCTTTTAAGAACTCAACACTTTTTTCTGGGAGATAATCACCTGTCTCTTTATAAGCCTTTTCACCTGCAAGTATCTCAACCCATGCTATTTTTACGTTAGAATAGCATTTCTTTAATGCTTCATCAACTACAAGTTTTGTAGCAGGCCATATATCAATCCCTGTTCCATCCCCTTCAATAAAAAGTATTATAGGATTATTATTTTTTAAAGCTTTGCCGTTTTTTATTTCAACTTTCTGACCAAAAGATGGTATACTATAGTAACTCATATTTTTTACTCCTCTTTAAAATTGCATTTAAAAATTAATTATAAAACTAAGAAATTACTATAAAATTTTAAGAATTAAAAAATTTACTAGTAGTATGTGAATAAAAATATATATAGAAAGCTAAATAGCAATCCGTAAAGTATTCCATATTTATATATCTTTTTAGTTTTAAGAGTTTCCCAGACTAATATTAAACCAAGACATGAGAAAGCTATAATAAATGATATAATAAATGAAGTTAAAAAGTCAGCACTGTACCCTATAAGTTCTACTATAGATTGATTATCTTTTATCTTTTTATATAACAGTACAAGATGAAACCAGTATACAAGAAGACTGTAACTACCAAACTTTTCTATTATTTTAAAGCTTTTCTGGTGCTTTAAAGAGACTATATTAAATAAAAATACTATTAGTATCACAAGTGAAAACTTAAGTGCAAAAAATGAATATGATGTTTTTGAGTTTTCATTTAATAAAAAGTAGAATAGTATTGCTGATACTATAGATGTTATTAAAGAGTATTTTACTACTTTATTTGAAAAAGAGATTTCATTATTTTCTTTATGGATAAAGTATAAATATCCAAAAAAAGTTCCCAATAATATATAGCTTAACCATGGAAATATTGGAAAAAGAGAGTAGTTTATATCTTTTATGTATACAAGTATAGGGACTGGTAAAAAATCTAATTTTAGTTTATTGACAATTGGTGTTGCGAAAAATATAATAGTTCCAACTATCAAAATAGAATAGGAATATATTTTATCATTAGATATAAGAGTTCTTAGTAATAATATTATTAATAATCCTAGTCCTATACACTGAAGTACGTCAATGCCGTAAAACTTTAACCATTGATCTTCAGAGGTATAACGGAGGATATTGTGAAGACTTGGATATGGCAAGTGAAGTGAGTAACCAAGTACAAAGAGTAATAATATTTTACCAAGTGTTTTCCAGAATGGTTTTCTAAGTTTTCTAAGATCATCCTTTTTGTTTATTGTTGTTATAAAAAAAGTGAACCCAGAAACAAAGAGAAATAATGGGGCAACAAGTCCATTAAAAAAGGTGATTATGTCATAAAATATGTTTTTTCTTAAATCAAGTTTTAATATAGAGTTAAGAACATGGGTCTCTATCATGAAAAGAGTAGCTATACCGCGGCTTATGTCTATAAAGTTATATCTTCTATTCATTGATTTTTTTACTGATTTTTTTGATCATTAAGTGGAGATAAGGGGAATTGAACCCCTGGCCGCCTGCGTGCAAAGCAGATGCTCTCCCAGCTGAGCTATATCCCCATCTGTAGTATTAAAATTTATAAACAAAATTTAAAAAAACAAAATTTTTAATTTTGTTGAATTGAAAATATAGATAAAATTCATTTTTGAAAATAACCATAAGATAATGGAATGGTTTATAGTTATTTAAAAAGAGGATTTTAATAATTAAGATGTTTATAATAATTAAAATGTTTATAATGATAATATCGGATTTAAAAAATCTGTTACATTGTCTGAAACAATTATATCTTTAAAATATGTCTTAAATAAGTTAAAAGTATCGTTTTCTATTTCGTTATTCTCTTTAAAAAATCTATTATAAAAAATTCCAATTATTTTTATATTTTTTGTCTTTAATGCTTCAAAAGTAAGTAAAGTGTGGTTTATACTACCTAATCTAGGATTTGACACAATTATTACAGGTAGTTTTTCCTTTTTGATCCATTCTATAGTAAAAAAGTTTTCTCTTATTGGAACGTATACTCCTCCGGCCCCCTCTATTAATACGTAATCATAATTTTTTAAAAGAATATCTATATTTTTTTCTACAATAAAAGTATCAATTACATTATTTTCTAACCTGGCTGCTAAATGGGGAGAAGATGGAAATTTAAATACATAAGGGCATGTTAAACCTTCAATATCTTCTTTTAGGGTATCTATTCCCATTATTTTCCTATGTGTGATAATATCTTCTGAAATATTATCTTTGTTTCCAGTCTGTATAAATTTGAATGTTATTACTCTCTTATATTTCATAATCTCTTTACCAAGTAGACCAGTAAAAAATGTTTTTCCAACCCCTGTGTCTATTCCAGTTATAAATATTTTCATTTTTTTGCCCTTAAAATAAAATATAATGGATGGTATGTAAGAGTGGTTTCTTTTTCTAATCTGTAATATTTTAAAAGATTAGGTAAAACTTCGTTTTTGTTGTATTTTATAGCATTTACACCTGTTGCTTTTATATGGTTGAATAATTCTTTGTATGAATTGAATCTTATTATTATTTTATTTTCTTTAATATCTATAATATCAAACATTTCGTAAAAAAATGATTCTATTTCTTCTATTGTGTAGTAATTAATTGATGGCATGCCTATTTCTCTAAGTTCTATAAAGTTTTCAGGACCAAATGTTGTAAATGCAAGAATTCCATTATCGTCTAATGATTGGAATATTTTTTCAAACATTTTTTTATAGTCATTTATCCATTGAAATGTTGCATTTGAGATAACAAGGTTATTATTTGATGGGAACTGAATATATTCACAATCTCCTTTAATAAAATTGACTCTTTCATCTATGCATACATATTTTTTACAGTCTACAATATCGTTTGCTATCAGGGTTTTGAAATCTATTTTTTTTATTATTTTTTTTGTTAGGGTTCCTGTACCACAACCTATTTCAAATATTTTATTAAATCTTTTGAATACTTCTATGTAATCAATTAACTTGTCAGCCATTATTTTTTGTACTATAGCATTTTTATCATATAAAACAAGTGAATTAAAAAACCTTTTTTCAATAAGTGTTTTATCCATAAACTTCACCTATTATCTCATTCCATGACATCCATTTGTAAAAAGGAAAATGCCCTGACTCTATTAGTTTAAACTCTATATTAAAATCCTTATAAAATCTTTTTTGATTCAAACTGAATACAATTTTATCTTTAGAAGATATTATAGCTTTATTTATAAAGCCTTCTTTAAACTCAAAACTTATAAGTGAAAGTTTTTTAAGTTCCTCCTTTATGTCGTTAAAATCTCTACTGACTGAAAAATACTCATAAAAGTTCTTAAACTCCTCCTCTTTTATAAACATATTTTTATAAAACTCTATTATATTTTTTTTATCAAGATTCTCTAATGTTTTTGTAAATATTACTGGATGGATGCCATATTTTTCTGAGATCATAAAAGGTGTCCCATTTATTGCTATAGATTTAATATTTTTAAGGCTATCAAAAAAACCCTTTTTAAATAGTATAGAGCTTACAGCAACACCAAAAGAGAAGGAAATTATAAATATCTCTTTATAATCCCTCTTTAGATTAATACTACCATAATTATCAATATTCTGGTAGTTGTAGAACATTAGGATATCAAAGTTTTTTTTATCCAAAAATAAAAATGGTTTTTCATCAAGCCCCCAACCGTTAAAAAAGATTATAAGATTATCATTTCCCTCTTTATTTAGCCATATTTCTTTCATAATATTCCTTTATTTGATCATACAGAGTATCTATATTATTTTTTTCTACAAGCGAGTTTAGAGAAAACCTTATTCTTGCACTCATTTTAGGTACAGTAGGATATCGTATAGGGAGAGCATAAAATCCATTTTTATAGAGGTATTCTGATAAAATTATTGTATCCTCATTAGTTCCTATAACTAAAGGTATGATATGGCTTTCTCCTAATACTTTTAAGCCCAGTGATGAAAGTTTTTCTCTTGTGTATTTGGCAATATAATTTAAACTCTCTCTCCTGTTATGGAACTTATGAAAAGACTTTTTTAGAATAAAATTATTCCATGAAAGAACAATAGGGGGGAGAGCTGTCGTGTATATAAATGTCCTTGTTTTGTTTATTATATAATCTATTATTATTTTGTCTGCTACTATAAAACTCCCTATAGATGCGTAAGCTTTACCAAATGTTCCTAAGAAGATATCAATTCTATCAAATAAATTTTCTTTAAATGAGACTCCAAGACCATTTTGTCCCATACAACCAACTGAATGTGCTTCATCTATATACAATAGGCAATTATATTTTTCTTTTAGGTATAATAATGTTTCAATATCAGCTATATCACCATCCATACTAAAAACAGATTCAGTTATTATGACTGAGTTTTTATAATTGTTCCGGTGATTTTTTAGCAATTTTTCAAGGTGGTTGTAATCAAGGTGATTATATCTATAAAACTTAGCTCCACTTAGCTTAATACCATCTATTATACTTGCATGGCATAATTTATCAAAGAAAATTATAGTTTCATAGTCAAATAATGATGATATTAATCCAATGTTGGCATGGTAACCACTATTTAAGACTATTACATCTTTTTTATAAAACTCTTTTAGTGTTGCCTCAAGCTCTTCGTAACTTAATGAGTTTCCAGATAAGAGTCTTGAGCCTGAACTTGAAAAAAAATAGTATTCAATATTTTCATCTTTTATTTTTTTAAGGAACTCATTTAGTATTGATTTATCAAACCCTATTCCAAGATAATCGTTTGATGAAAGATTAAGAATCTTTTTTCCAGTCTCTTTTTCAATTAAGAAATGGCCCTCATGCAACATTGGTTTTTTTATGGTTCTGTAAATTGAATCAATTTTTAAAGAATTAAGCTTTTCAAGAAAAAACTCATACATTTAAGACTTTCCTTATTGTATACTCGCTGATATCTAAAATTCTATCTATATCTTTTATCGTAAAGTTAATGGGTAAAAACCAATACACAGTATTACCTAACGGCCTTAGTATTATATTATTTTTAAGACCTTCCAAATGTATTTTAAATCCTATTCTTTCAGAAAGATCGTAATTAATATTATTTTTTCTACTTTTTACTATATCAATGGCACCAATACTACCAATAAACCTTATATCATTAACAAAGTCAAATTTTGAAAAGTTTTTTAGTCTTTTATGAAAGTGTTCAAAAGACTTTTTATTAGAGTATGGTAAATTATTTTTTACGATATAGTCAATATGAGATTTAGCAACTGCACATGCTGCAGGGTATGCTGTGTAACTATGGCCATGGAAAAATGTTTTGTATGAAAAGTAATCACCATAAAAACTTTTATATATTTCTTCCCTTACGCCTGTTAAACCTAAAGGTAAAACACCTGAGCCTAAAGCTTTTGATAAACAGATTATATCAGGTTCGACACCTGCTTTTTTGAAAGCAAACATTTGCCCTGTTCTCCCAAATCCTGTTGCAACTTCATCAAATATTAGGAGTATATTATAAGTATTTAATAATTCTCTTAATTTTTTAAGATAGAGTGCAGGATATACTTTCATTCCTGCAGCACCCTGTAATAGTGGCTCAACAATAACTGCAGCTATCCTTCCTTTATTTTTTTCAATAGCATCATACATGTGTTCAAAACATTCAATATTACATATATTGTCAGCATCGAATGTAAACTCATTTTTTCTATGTTTACAATTTGCACAGTCAGGTGATGCAACCTCAAGCCCTTTGAATAATAAAGGTTTAAATATTTCCTGATATAAAGGAATACCACCAACACTCATTGATCCTATTGTATCACCATGATAAGAGTCTTTAAGATAGATAAAAAGGTCTTTTTTTTCTCCTTTATTATACCAATATTGAAAAGCTATCTTTAAGGCAACCTCTACTGATGTTGATCCATTGTCTGAAAAGAAGAATCTTGAGATTGATGAGTCTAATAGCTTTTTAAGTTTTTCTATAAGTTCTATAGCACTTATATGTGTGAAACCTGCAAATATTATATGATCAAGTTTTTTTAACTGTTTTGTTATTGATTTGATTATATTTTTATTACAGTGTCCTATTGAGCTTGTCCACCATGATGATATGGCATCATAATAAAAGTTTCCTTCTATATCATATACTTTGAGTTTTTTACCCTTTACTATTATGCTCATATTTATATTTTCATAGTCTTTAGCCTGAGTAAAAGGGTGCCATATATGATTTTTATCAATATATCTATAATATTCTATCTTTTTAGAACTTAAATATCTGTTCAATAAGCTCTTTATCTTCTTCAACACTTCTTCCCCTTGTTGTAAGATAACCACCTGTCAACATTCCATTTGCAGCACAAGCAAGTATAAGTCCCTGGAAGTCTTTCATTATTGTCTCTCTTCCAGCAGCAAACTTTATTACCTTATCTTTTAATATTATTCTATATGCACAGAATGTTTTTATTACATCAACAGCAGTTATGGGTTTCTGGTTCTCAAGTCTTGTACCTTTTATAGGTATAAGTACATTTATAGGAACAATATCAACATTAAGGTCCTTAAGTAAAAATGCTAGATTAATCCTGTCCTCCATTGTTTCACCAAGCCCAATTATTGCACCTGAACATATTCTTATAGGGTATTTTCTTAAAATCTTTATAGTATTTATTCTTTCTTCTACACTATGGGTTGTTGCAATAAGTTCTTTATATTTTGGAGGATTAACCTGTAAGTTGTGATTGTATTCAACAATACCTGTTTCAACAAGCATACTTGCTGTTTCTTCGCTTAATACTCCTAGTGAACAACAGACTTCAAGGTCATTTAATCTTTCTTTTATATATCTTATTGTCTCCAGTATTTTTTCAAACTCTTTATTAGGCTTAGGATATCCATAACCACTTGTAACTATACCAAAGTGTCTAACATCATTTAGGTAAGCTTTTTCAGCCTCTTTATATATCTCTTCTTTTGGTAAAAGATTGTATGTTTTTATATCAGTTTTATGGAATGATGATTGAGCACAATAACTACAATTCTGGTCACAGACTCCTGACTTTGAGTTTGAAATTGAACAGGTATGGAAACTATTTGCAAATTCTTTTTTTATTTTATATGATATATGGGCTAAATAAAAAACATCATTCTTATTTATAAGTTCTATAATATAATCTTTATTAATTTTATCAGTTAAATCAAATTTAATTTCCAAAATTTACCCTTTCATAAAAAGAGAATTGTATATATTTAAAATTTATACATTATTTAACCATAAAAATATATTGTTTTGAAAAAATATATTGTGTATCTAATATTTTTTATGTTTTAGATTATGAGTATGACTTAGAATATTTAGAAATAAAAAAAATTTAAAATTATTAAATTTTAATATCCTATCTAAAAAACTATTCTTTGAGGTTAAATTGCCTTATAACAGTAGTGATTTTTATTTTCAAAAAGCGAAAAAAGATGGTTATGTTGCCCGTAGTGTTTATAAACTTGAGGAAATCGATAAAAAGTATAATATAATAAAACAGGGCATGAAAGTACTTGACCTTGGTGCATCACCTGGATCATGGAGTCAGTATTGCATAAAGAAAGTTGGTAGAAAGGGTTTTGTTCTTGGTATAGATATAAAAGATGTCAAGATTAAAGCAGACAATTTTGTTTTTATAAAGAAGGGAATAGAGGAAGCTTATGAAGATATAAAAAATTATGGGCCTTTTGATATTGTTTTAAGTGATATGGCACCTAATACATCTGGTATAATAGATGTTGATGTTTATAAGTCTATAGAACTCTCGGGTTTAGCTGTTGATACTGCTTTGAAATGTATGAAAAAAAATGGTGTGTTTATAGTAAAGGTTTTTCAGGGAGAAGACTTTGATATCTTTTATAGAGAAAAGATTAAAAATTGCTTTGAAAAATATAAGTCGTTTAAACCAAAAGCTGTGAGACAGAATAGTAAAGAGATATATATTATATGTTGGGGTTTAAAAGGAGAGTAAGATGGGTATTTTTAAAAGAAAACATAAGTATGAAGGACTTGAAAAGACAAAAAAGAGTTTTGGTGAAAAGATAAAAAATCTTTTTAAGTCTGATATTACTGAGGAAATTATTGAAAAGATAGAAGAAGACCTTATACTTTCTGATGTTTCTGTTGACACAACATTAAAGATAATAAAAAGGTTTAGAGAGGAAAGAAAGAAAAATAGCAGAGAACCTATTGAGATTTTTAAAAACATAATTGAAGAGATTATGCCTGATAATAATCTTAAGATAGAAAAAGGAAGACTTAATATTATATTTGTTTTTGGTGTAAATGGTGTTGGGAAAACTACAACGATAGCTAAACTTGCTAAGTTTTATAAAGACCAGGGTTTTTCTATAACACTTGCTGCTGCTGATACATATAGGAGTGGTGCTGTAGATCAGATAAGTGTATGGGCTGAAAGGGTGGGTGTTCATCTTGTGAAACATGAGGGTAAAAGTAAACCGTCAGCTGTAATATTTGATGCAATAGATTCAGCTATTGCAAGAGAAAGAGACCTTTTAATAGTTGATACAGCAGGTAGATTACATAACAGAGAAAATCTTATACAGGAACTTGAAAAACTTAATAAAATACTAAAAACTAAGGCTCAGGATGCTTATAAATACAATCTTTTAGTATTGGATGCAACTACGGGACAGAATGCACTTCAACAGGCAAAGACTTTTAGTGAACATATAGGAATAGATGGTATATTTTTGTCAAAGATAGATTCAACAGCAAAGGGCGGTATAGCAATAACTATAGCTAATGAATTAAAAATACCAGTTGTATTTGTTGGAACTGGTGAAAAACTTGATGATATAGAAGATTTTGATAAAAAAGATTTTGTAGAATCAATATTTGAGTAAATGAATGTTTTCAGAAAAGGGAATAGAAACTTTAAAAAATGGACTTAAAATATTAGGTATAGAACCTGAAGATAACACTATTGATAAGTTTAATATTTTGTTTGAGTTTTATAGTTATTGGAATAATAATATAAATCTTTCCTCGATAGAGGATGAGGATAGCTTTATAAAAAAGCATATACTTGATTCGGCTTCAGGTATAAAGTTTATAAATGGTAAAAAAGTTGCTGACCTTGGATCAGGTGCAGGCTTTCCTGGGGTTATAATTAAACTGTTAAAACCAGAAATTGAAGTATCTCTAATTGAGAGTGTTTCAAAAAAAGTAAAATACCTTAATGATCTTTCCAATATACTTAAAATTGATTTTAAGGTCTATAATCCTACAGTAGAAAAAATAAAAAATGATTTTGATATAGTTACAACAAGGGCTTTTGGTAGTCTATCTAAAATATATAAAACAGCTAAACTCTATACTAATAAAAAAATAATAGCATATAAGGGAAGGTATAATAAAATAATTGATGAAATTAAAGAGTTAAGTGGGGTATTAAATAAAAATAAAATAAAAATAGAAAATGTTCTAGTACCTTTTACTGATTTTGAAAGACATATTGTTATACTTGATCTTGAATAAAAGGCTACAAAGTAGCCTTTATATTTTGATTATATTAGTTGAGTTCAAGGAGTCTTATCTTAAATAGAAGGTCATGCCCTGCTAAGGGATGATTGGCATCTATTATTACTGTTGAGTTTTTAACCTCAAGTACTTTTACAGGTATTTTATTTTCACCATTTGAAATAAATAGGAACTCACCAGCCTGTATATCATCTTCAACATCTTCTCTTGGTATTTCAAAAATAAGGTCTTCTCTTGGTTCACCATAAGCATTTTCTTTTGATATTCTTATCTCTTTTTCCTGATTTATTTCCATACCTATAACTGCGTTCTCAAACTCTTCAATAAGATACCCTTCTCCTATTACAAACTCTAATGGTTCTACTCCTTCTGAAGAATCAAATACTGTGCCGTCTTCCAACATTCCAGTATAATGGACTTTTACTCTGTCCCCTTTTTTTGCTATCAAAGGTTCCCCCTTCTTTTAATAAAGTAATGAGTTAAATATAACAAAAAAGTTTGCAAAACTGAAAGTTAATTTCTAAAAAACTTTTTCGGCTAAATCGACATTGTACACTATTAATAAAAAATATAAAATTTAAGGAATAAGTACAATCTTTATTAACTGGACAAAATCTTTAAAAAACTTTGAATTAAAATTTATAATTATTAAAAATTAAGATAATAATAAGATCAATATAAATTGTTTATTAAAATATTTTCAACAGTGTTTGGGATATTTTTGCCTGTCCATATTCTAAATTGCTCTATTGCCTGATACAGAAGCATTTTATATCCATATACTATTTTGCAGTTTTTATTTTTTGCTTCCATTATTAATCTGGTATCTTTTGGTTTATAGACTATATCAAAAACAATAGAGTTTTCAATGATAAATTTATTTTCTACAGGTATTTCTCCTTTCATACCTAATGGAGTAGTATTTATCATAATATCATATTCAGGTATATTATCAAGATAAGAAAAGTAAGTTTGATTTATACTATTAAGATCATCTATTAGCTCTTTAGCCTTTAATCTATCTCTACCTGCTATACATAAGGACTTGACTTTGTCTATTAAAGTAAAAGAGATAGCTCTTGCAGAACCACCATAACCTAATATTACAACTCTTTTATCCTTTAACTCTGTTATCTCTTCAATAGCTTTAATAGCACCTATACCGTCAGTATTAAAACCTGATATTTTATCATTTTCATTAATTAATGTATTTACTGCCCCTATTTTTTTAGCGATGGGATCAATATAATCAATGTGTTTCATTATATCAATTTTAAAAGGTATTGTTATACTTGCACCTTTTATCCCAAGTCCCCTTATAGAGTCAGCAATTATTTTTGCATCTTTTGGTTTAAAAGCAATATATATTGAATCTATTCCAAGTTTTTCAAAACCATAATTATGAATAACTGGAGAAAGTGAGTGCTCAACAGGATTGCCAAAAACAGCATAGACATTTGTTTTCCCAGTTATCATTATATTTGACCTTATTTTACAACTGTGTAAAAATCTGCCTTGTATGTGTCACCGCTATAACCTGATGTTGTTTTAGTAACTTTTATGATAAGCCATGATCTATAAATCCCGTTTTTGACAATATTTCCTCTGTTGTCTCTTCCAGCCCAGAGTATGTCAAATGGACTTGATGGAGTTCCAACACTACCAGATGCTTCATAAACAGTAGATGAATCTTCACTGTATATTTTAAGTTCCCAATCAAATGATGATACACCTGTTAAATCCAATATAGCTCTGAACTTTGTATTTTCAGTCTCAGGATGGAATGGATTTGGAAAGTTATAAAAGTTTAATATTATTCCATTATTGTCTTTAACACAGGAGATAATAATAAAAGTTATTGATAATAATAAAAGTTTTCTCATAAATATTCTCCTTATTTAGTTTTACCTAAGAACTGAATGCCCATCATTGTTATATCATCTGACTGGACTATCCCACCTGTAAATAGATTAACATCATCTATTATCATCTTAAAGAGTTCGTTTATATTATTCCCATTATATTTTACTATTGTTTCTTTCAATCTTTCAAATCCGTACTGTTCTCTGTTTAAGTTTTCAGCTTCTGTAACTCCATCAGTATATTGAATAAATATATTATTTTTTTCTAATTTAAAGCTATAGTTTTTTATTGTATTTTCAAATATTTTTCTATCAACTAAACCACATACCATTCCACCAGTTTCAAGTATTTTAATCTCTTTTTTGTCTGGTGAAAATACGATTGATGGATTATGGCCTGCTACACTATATATTAACTCTCCACTACTATTTACAATGCCATATAATATTGTAGCATACATGTTTGATGGTGTATTCTTAAATATATAATCATTTATTACAAGTAACATTTTTTTTGGATCTAATAGAGAACTTGCATATGTCCTGATTATTGTTCTAATCATTGACATTACAAGACATGCACCAACTCCATGTCCTGATACATCTGCAATAACAATTGCAAGATTATCTTCATCTATTTTTATAAAGTCAAAATAGTCTCCACCTGTTTCAACTTGTGCACTATAGTATGATGCAAACTTAAGTGATTCAAAAGTTGGATACTCTTTTGGCAATAGTGTTTCCTGAATTAATCTTGCAGCATTTAATTCACTTTCCATTCTTGTCTTTTCTTTAAGGTGTTCAGCCATTATGTTTAAGTGGTCTGCAAGTTGTCCTATCTCATCATTGCCTTTAATCAAAATTTTATAATTTAAATTTCCTTCACCTATTGCCTTAATACCTTCATTTATTTTTTTAAACCTATTTAAAAATAGAAGTGATAGTATTACACCAAGGAATATAAACCTTATTAAGAGATTTAAAAATAGGTCTATAAGTGAGTTTATTCTCTGATTAAGAGCTTCTTCTAGTTTATCCTGTGATATTCTTACTAAAAGGTATCCTATATGGTATCTGTTAAATAAAAGATTAAAAAGTTCTTCAATACTATTATTGTTAATATTTATAAGAGATTCAGATATTAAACCTTTATTGTAATTTTCTCTAAAGTTAAGTATCAAATTATTTATCTCTTTTATTTTTTCATCAAGTTTATTTATATCATTTTCAGAAAATGTCTTGTATACTGATGGTATTGGATTTGATAATATTGACTTTATTCTTTCTTTTAAAGTATCACTAGTCTTAAATACTTTTATAAAGTCATTTATATAGATTAAAAAGAAATATGAGATCATGCTATTATAATCTTTTAGCGTAAGAGTGTTTTCAATATTTTCATCAGTTATCTGGATGTTTCTATAAATTGCATTATTATTTAATATAAGTTCTTTAAGATATTTTATTTCCTCTTCAATTTTTTTCTTATTTTCATCAAAATTGTTACTGTTGTCTTTATAAGCTTCAAATATTTTTATTTTATAAATTGCATCCAATCCTTTAATTAATATAGACTTATTAAGGGCATAATAGTCCTGTTCTTTAACAGATACACTAAGATAATTATTAAAAAGTTTTATTGTTCTTTCAGATAGATTTTTTATATTATTATCAAAATTTTTTATTCTTGCTATTACTTTATCTACTGACTTTAGATTAGCTTCAAGATATTCTAAAAAGTTTAACATTGATTCAATATATGTTGATAAATTTTCTTCTCTCTCAGTGAGTATATCCTTAAATGGATATATATTTTTATTATATATTTCTTCCAACTTTTTTATTTTAATTGTTATTTTTGGTTTTATATCTTCAAAAGATGCTTTTTCTTCATTTAAAAGTTTGATCTCTTCAATAATATCATTAAGAATCTGGTTTATTATTTTTTTATCAGTTAAAATCTTTATGTTTTCAATAGCTTTTATAATATTTTTTCCACTTTTGATTCTTGTATACCAGTAGGTCTTAAAGAAGTATTGAAGTCCATTTACTGCTATTGATATTGTTTTTATATCTGATAAGGTAATAGGATAAAATGGGGGAACAAAGCCTCTTGTTTTTCTATTTAATCTTATCACAGTTTGATAATACTCTTTACTTTCACTTATTATAGAATTACCGTAAGTCGTTGGTTTTTCATCTTCGTAAAGATGTGAATAATTGTTTAAAGTAGTAAAAATATAAAAAGAGTTAAGGAAAAAATTATCAACTTTTATTTTTGTTAAAATATTTTCTTTTTGATACATTCTATAAAACTCAGAAAATAGGTTTAATCTGAAGTTTTCATTAGCACCTAGAAAATAGTATACAGGTAGAAATATCTGATATATTGATTTTTTGTTTATTGTAGTAAAGTCTTTTTGATAATCAAGTAAAGGACTTGTCTTTATATTACTCCAGAAATTTATAATATAATTGTAATGTTCTTTGCCATATTTTTTTTCTACATCAAAAAAGTATTTTAATTTATTTTTTGGATCACTATCCACAATTATGAGAGAATTTTTATTTATGAATTTTATTGAATCAAATACTGCCAGTTTATCCTGTGAAGACTTATATAGGCTTATTATTTTGTCCTCAAGTATAGAGAGCCTGAAGTCACCCTCTTCAATTCCTAATGAAAAGTTAATTATATCCTGTTTAAGTGTATCTATCTTTATAGATATTTCTGAATCTATTCTTTCTATAAAGTCATATTTTACTGAGTTTATATAAAACGCGAAAACAAAGAAAAATGATATAAGTATTATAACAGCAATTAATAATGATAGTTTAAGGGCAATACTAAAGCTTTTTTTTCTAATAACTTCCATCTTAATACCACTTTATTTTCATCAGAATATAGAATAAATTTATAAATTAAAAAATTTAAACAGAAAATAATAATGTAAAATAAATTAAGGAAAATAAAAGAATTTAAAATATTTTAATAATCAAAAGGTAATAACTCAAGCTTTTTCCAAATATCAATTGGTAATGGCAACTCTTTAATATATCCAGTATATATGTCAATAATCCATCCTATTATAAGAGGATATGGTTTCTTTTTAAGTCTATTTTTCATAATAGATGTTTTCAAAAGTCTTTTTATCTGATATATTACATTTAATTCTGAAAGATAATCAGCTTTATTATCAAATGAATTCATTTTTTCAATTTCCTCTTTATTTTCAAGATATAACTCTCTAATTGTTGAGATCCAGTTTGAAGTAAGTGGATTGTTAACCCCTTTTATGGCAGACTGGACTGCTCCACACTGATAGTGTCCTGCAATAACTATGTATTTTATGTTAAGAACTTCAACCGCATATTCAAGAACAGATAATATATTAATATCATTTGTAAAGACTTGATTCCCTATATTTCTATGAATAAAGATATCACCAGGCATTGTTTTGGTGAATGATGTTATCGGCATTCTTGAGTCTGAACAACCTATGTATAAAATTGAAGGTTTTTGACCCTCTGATAATTTTTTAAAGTAATAAGGATCATTTTTTACTGCTTCTTCAACAAATTCTTTATTATTTTGCATGATTTTTTTTATTATATCATCTGACAATTTTATTATCCTCCATAATTATATCAAAAATTTAAATATAATAAATTTTAGTTAAAATTATATTATCTTTTAAATGCTGATTTTTAAACTAAAGTTTAACAAACTATTTAAACTAAGGAGGATTATATGAAAAAATTTTTTTTATTAACACTATCATTATTACTGATAGTATCTTGTGGGAAGAGAGAGTTTTCAGACCCTAAGGAGCTTCTTAAAGAGTATACAGCAGGACTTCAAAAAGGTGAGTTTTATACTGATATGTGGGACTTAACTGAGTTTGCGAAAATATATTATGATAAATATATTGCAACAGCATCAAAAGAAGATCTTGATAGATTAATTTCTAATATTGAAAAGTTCTCAAAGACAGTTGCTAAGTTAAACCAAAAAATGGCATCAAACTCTTATATAGAATCAATGGAGATTGTAGAAGATAAACCAGATCTAAAAAAAATAACAGTTGTATACTCAAGAAAACAGACAGAAGAAGAGAAAAACTTAAAGTTGCCAAAAGTATCTTTAGGAATAGTATTTGTATTGAAAAAGTATGGTGAAACATGGAAAATAATAAATTATGAGAGAATGATGTATGCTGAGAGAGAACTTGATATTGTTAAAACTTTTAAAGAAAACCTTCCTAATATGTTAAAGGATGCAGGGTATAATCCTGATACTCTAACATTAAAGCAAATTAATGATTTTTTTGAAACAAAAATACTAAACCCTCAAAAAGAGGTTAATAATAAATAATATAACTCTTTTGTATATATTTATAGAGAGGCTTTTATAAAGCCTTCTCTCTTAGTTTCTTTAAAGTAAGATTTGAATCTTTAGATTTTTTCTTTATTTATAAATAAATATTTTATCAAATTTTATAACTTAGTTAAGATAAATAACTACTATTATAGTCTAACTTTTTTATTTTTCTATTTTAAAATAGAAATATTATGAATTAAAGTAAAATTGAATAATTTTTATATGAATAAGAAATATTATAAATTTATATACCATTTTTAATATTGAAATAATTTTAGGAGGAAATATGAATAGTTTTACTTTAATTAATAAAGATATTTTTAATATTAAAAAAGTATCTACTATTATACTAAGTAATATTTTACTTATACTATCAGCTTATCTATCTATTTTTTTGCCATTTAGCCCAGTGCCTATTACTCTTCAGACTTTGGCATTGTTCATAATAACAGGATTTCTTGGGAAAACTGGTTTTATTGTGTTGTCTCTTTATATTTTGGAAGGTATTATAGGTTTTCCAGTATTTGCTTATGGTAAAAGTGGAATTATAGCATTATTAGGTCCTACAGGTGGGTATATTTCAGGATTCGTTGTAGCAGGATTTCTATTATCTTATTTTTCTGAAAGACTTGATTTTTCTAAATTACATATTTCTTTACCACTAATGATTATTGCGAACATAATAATATATACTTTTGGTATTTTACACCTTAATCTATTTTTTATTAAAGACCTGGTAAAGTCTTTAAAATTAGGAGTTATGCCTTTTATTGTTGGTGATGTTATAAAGATTGTAATATCTTCTATAGCATTACTTTTTTTACATAAAATAAAAAATATGAGGAATTAAACATGATAAAAAAAAGAAAAATAGCCATAACAGATACAACTTTAAGGGATGCTCCCCAATCACTATGGGCAACAAGGATAAGGACTGATGAGATAATTGAGATTGCTAAAGATATTGATGATGTTGGTTACAACTCTGTTGAAGTATGGGGAGGTGCTACTTTTGATGTTATGTTAAGGTATCTTGATGAGGATCCATGGAATCGTCTTAAAAAGGTAAAAGAAGTTATAAAAAAGACTCCTCTTCAAATGTTGCTTAGGGGGCAAAATGTAGTAGGTTATAAAAGTTACCCTGATGATGTTCTTGAGGCTTTCATATTTAAGGCTGCCGAGTTTGGAATAGATATATTCAGAGTTTTTGATGCTTTAAATGATGTAAGGAACCTTGAATCTTCCTTTAAGTTTGTAAAAAAAACAGGCAAACATTTGCAGGGTACTATCTGTTATACTATTAGTCCTGTTCATACTATAGAATATTATATAGAAAGAGCAAAACAACAGGTTAATATTGGGATAGATTCTTTATGTATAAAAGATATGTCTGGTATTCTTTCACCTAAAATGGCTTATGAACTTGTTTTAGGGCTTAAGAGTGAATTAAAGATACCTATTCAAATGCATTGTCATTCAAGTAGTGGGATGGCAACAGCAGCATATGTTAAAGCAATAGAGGCTGGGGCTGATGTTATTGATTGTGCAGTTGCTCCTATGGCATTGTTTACTTCTCAACCACCTGTTGAAAGTCTTGTTGCAATATTAAGAGAATATGAGGATATAGATCTTAGTATTCAACTTAATGATGTTGTAAAAGTCTCTGAATATTTTGAAAGAGTGTCTTATAAGAAGAAAGATTATACTAAAATGCAGAATCTTATAGATATTTCTGTTGTAATTCACCAAATACCAGGTGGTATGGTATCTAACCTACTTACACAGCTTGAACAACAAAAAGCACTTGATAAATTAGAGGAAGTATTAAATGAGGTTCCAAAGGTAAGAAAAGACCTTGGATATCCACCACTTGTTACACCTACAAGTCAGATAGTAGGTACTCAGGCTGTTTTTAATGTTTTAACAGGTGAAAGGTATAAGATAGTCCCAGAAGAAGTTAAAAATTATGTTGCAGGTTTTTATGGAAGACCCCCTGTACCTATAAATGATAAGATAAAAAAGATGATACTTGGTGATAGAAAAGAGATAACAACAAGACCTGCTGATAATCTTGAACCAATGATGCCTAAGGTTAAAAAAGAACTTGATCCTTCACTGGTAAGAAGTGAGGAAGATTATATAACATATGCATTATTTCCTGAAATAGCATTGACTTACTTTAAGTGGAGAGATAATCCTACTAAAAATCCTGCACCAAGTGATGTCTATGATCCTCTTAAAAAGCAAAAGGAAGAACCTAAGATAGTAGTTGAAACAGTAAAAGAGACAACATCTATAGTTAAAGAAATATCTGAACTTGCAAAAATAATTGATACTACAAGAGTTGACCTAATAGAGTTTGAAGAGAAAGATAGAAGAATAAAACTTAGTGCTAACTCAAATACAACAGTTGGTACAAGTAATCTTATAGAGACAGCTTCTCATAAAGAAAATAGAATTGGAAAGTCTGATAAAAGTGAGATTGGGGAGACAATAAAATCACCTATGGTTGGTACTTTTTATAGAAAACCTTCACCAGATGCTGAACCTTTTGTAAAAGAGGGAGATATTGTTGAACCTGGTAAACCTATATGTATAATTGAAGCTATGAAAATGTTTAATCAGATAGAGGCTGAGAAAAAAATGAAGATATTAAAAGTATTGGTTGACAATGGTCAAGCCGTTGAGTTTGGAACACCTCTTTTTGTTGTAGAATATCTTTAATTTTACTTTTTAAGAAGGGGGACCCCTTCTTTTTTTAAATTTTAAATATTTAAAATTTTTTATTTTATTTTAATATTTAATTTTTTTGTATAATAAAGTATATTTAATTAAATAAAAATGTAACAGGTAAAATCTATTATGAAAAAAACAGTTCTACTATTTTTTTTCTTTATATATTCTTTTGTATATACAATAGAACTTGATTATGATTTTTATATTCAACCACCAATTTTTAACAGGCTTATATTTATCCCCTTAAGGACTTTGTCACAAAAAGAGACAAAAGAGTTTAAAATTATTAAAGATAAAGTATTTACAGGCGATATTGTCGATTCAAGTATTTATAATAACAATAACTTAAGTGTTTATTATTATCCAGACCTGACAAAATATTATTTAATGCTGTTAGAAAAGAGAGAAAAAGATAATGATTTAATGCTTAATATTTCTACAAAGCCAATAACTGCTTATCCTAAGGATAAAAAAATAAAGATAAGATTTATATTTGATGCTGTTGTTAACAATTATCAAGAAGATGTTGAGTCATATGCAGAAATATATATTGATAAAAAAAATGTAGGAATAACAGAGCAAAAACTTCTTTCTCAGGAAAAAAACTTTGAGTTTGAAACAAGTTATGAGAAACATTTACTTCAGGTTAATATATTTATCCAGGATCCTTTAAAGAAAAAGTGGGTTAGATTAAAGAATATAGATCAACCTAAGCCAATATATTTTATACCCAATTCTGCATACGATAATCTTTATATAAAGATGACATATTATCCTGGTAAGAATGGGAATAGTAGATATTATTTTACTGGGAGTTTTTTAATTGATAAAAAGGATTAAAGTATTTAGTTTTTTTAAATTGTTTTTTAAGGAGAAAGGGTTGATAAGATCAAAAAAAGATAAAGAGTTAATAAAATTAAAACAGGATATTAACCAGATAAGGAAGTTAATAATTGATAGTGTTTTTAAAGCTGGTTCAGGGCATCCTGGTGGATCTTTGTCTGCAGTTGAACTTGTTTATACTCTTTTTGATAAGTTTCTTAAGTTTGATCCAGATAATCCTAAATGGGAGGATAGGGATTATTTTATACTTTCTAAAGGGCATGCAGCCCCTCTTTTATATACTGTGCTTGCGTATAAAAAATTTTTTGAGATAGAGGAACTTGCAACACTAAGAAAAATTGGTTCAAGACTTCAGGGCCATCCTGATGCTCTTAAAGTCCCAGGTGTTGAGGTTTCAACAGGTTCATTAGGGCAGGGTTTTGGTGTTGCAGGTGGTATAGCATTGGGCCTTAAAATCAGTGGTAAAAAAAATAAGGTTTATGCACTTTTGGGTGATGGTGAAATACAGGAGGGTAGTGTATGGGAGACTGCTATGGCTTGTGCTCATTACAAGCTTTCAAATATATGTGCTATAATTGATGTTAACAAGTTTCAGATTGATGGTAGGGTTGATGATGTTATGAGAGTTGAGCCTATTGATAAAAAGTTTGAGGCTTTTGGGTGGAGGAGTATAAGAATTAATGGACATGATATTAAACAAGTAGAGGATGCTTATAAATGGTTTTTAGAATATAAAGGTGATAAACCATCTGTTATAGTTGCTGATACTGTAAAAGGTAAAGGTGTCTCTTTTATGGAAAATAAGAGTGAATGGCATGGTAAAGCACCAAATGAAAATGAGTATAAAGCTGCAAAAAATGAAATTTCTAAGGAGTAGGTAAATGCTTAGAATGGCTTCACAAAGGGATTATTATGGTGATAAATTAATAGAATTGGGATATAAAATGCCTAATCTTGTAGTTATGGATGCAGACCTTGCATCTTCAACAAAGACAGTTAAGTTTAAAAATGAGTTTCCAGAGAGACACTTTAATTTAGGAATTGCAGAGGCTAATCTTATGCTGTTTGCTGCTGGAGTTTCTTTAACAAATAAAATTGTTTTTGTAAGTTCTTTTTCTATGTTTGCAAGTGGCAGGGCATGGGAGATGATAAGAAATACTATTGCTCATGATAGGCTCAATGTGAAAATAGTTGCTTCTCACTCAGGTGTTGCTGTAGGAGAGGATGGTTATTCGCACCAAGCTACAGAAGATATTGCAATAATAAGAGCAATACCGGAAATGAAAGTTTTGTCTCCAGCTGATGCTATTGAGACCCAGAAAATAATTGAATATATTGCTTATAATAAGGGGCCTTACTATGTAAGACTTACAAGAGAGACAACGCCTATATTTATGCATGATTATTATTCTAATAATGATTTTGTTGAAGGGAAGTTTATTAAAATTTCAGATGGTAATGATGCAACAATAATATCTACTGGTAGTGTTACTTTTTTTGCTTTAGAAGCTGTTGATATCTTGAAAAAAGAGGGAATAAATGTAAGGCTTTTTAATGCAAGTTCTATTAAACCTATTGACAAGGAAGAGATAATAAGATCTGCTAAAGAGACTGGATGTATATTAACAATTGAAGACCATAATATAATAGGTGGCCTTGGTTCTGCTGTAACAGAAGTTGTATCTGAAAATTACCCTGTTATTGTTAAAAGACTTGGTATACCCGATGTTTTTGGTAGTTCTGGTAAACCTAAGGAACTTTTCAAATTATTTGGTTTGACAACCGATAATATAGTTAGTAATATAAAATACTTGATAAAAAATAAAAAATAGTTTTATTATTTTCTAACCTTTTTAAAGTAAATTTTTAGGAGTTTCTTATGGTTTTATCAGAGTCATATACTTCTCTTCTTAATAAATTGATTGTTAATCCAAGGATAACAGATGTTCTAATAAAAATATATGAGAAGAAAGAGATCTCACTTGAGGAACTTGACAATTATTTGAAGGACCCGGATTTTCTAAGAGAGACTCTAGTATTTCTTGATAATAATAAATTAATAGCAAGAACAGGAAATACTGTTTATTATAAACCACTTATAGACTATTCTAAAATAGATAACTTTATTGAAAACTATAAGATAGCTAAAGAACTTTTTTACGACGAAGTTAAAAACTTTTATAAAACACGTGCTTTTAATATTGCTATACTTGAAGAAAAACTGAATGAAGTTTTTGCAAATGTTAATAAATATACTGATATAAGCTCTAATTTTAGAAGTATATATAAAATTAAAGACTTGTATCCGAAAAGTGCTGAAATAACAATAAATATTATAGGAGTAAACTCTTTTGAAGTTTATGAAATAAGAGATTCTCTTGTGAAAAATGTTTTTTTTAAATACACAACATCTGATAGTTTTATGCAAACTGATTTTGAAAAAAAGATTATAAATGAATCTATACAGTTAAATGAACCTATAGTTGTAAATGAGCCACAAATTAATAATCTTGCTGTAAAAAGGATTTTTACTGTTTATCCTGTAATGTATGAAAATAAGATTGTTAATGTACTTCTTTTTGGTTTTGATACTTCTAATATTTCTCTGATAAAAGATAATATTGTTGACCTTATTAATGGTTTTGTTTTAAACTTTACACTTACTTTAAAGACTGTTAATATGATTAAAGTTCTTGAGGATAAGGTAGCAGAAAGAACAAATGAACTTAATAAAGCTAATAAGGAACTAAGATCTATTAATGAAGAGATATCTTTTAAAAACAGAGCCAAAATAAAAGAGATAGAGATAGCCGCAAATATACAAAGAACTGTTATACCAGATCCAAGATATATACCGAGGATAGGACCTTTAAGCCTTGGTGCTGTATGGATCCCTATGCCTATGAAAAAGACTGGTGAGAAAGATGTTGTTGTAAAAGAGGTTAGTGGTGACTTTTTTAACTATTATAAGATAAATAATGATGAATATGGTTTTGTTATAGCAGATGCTTCAGGACATGGAATACCTGCTGCACTTCTTACAATGATGGCAAGTGCTGCTTTTTCGTTTAATTCCAGAAAAGGTGGAACAACTGCAGAAATATGTGAAAGAGCAAATAAAGAGATACATAGTGCTATAGGTACTATAGGTTCTTATCTTACTGTTTTTTACCTTAAAATCAATCTTAAAACATTAAAAACACAGTTTACAAATGCAGGACACCATAAGGCAACTGTTTATAGGAAAAAGACAGGTAAACTTGAAGATTGGAACTCAGAAGGATTTTTTATTGGTGCAATCGATGAAGCTTTATATGGTTATGGTGAGAGTTTCCTGGAACCAGGTGATAAGGTTGTGTTAACAACAGATGGTATTGAGGAGGCCAGGAGACTTTTGCCAGAAGAGGTAAAAGAATCAAAGTTTAATTCTCTTGTTCTTGATAAAGTAGGGAAAGAGGATAGGGACTTTATACTAAGTCTCTACGATAATAAAGATGGCAAATATATTATCAATAAAAGGGAACTTTTAAGAGATGAAGCTGATAGGCTTATAGATATATATAATTCTATTGGTTATGATCTTCAAAATGAAGAAGATAAACTTAGAGCAGACTTTTTTGAAGAGGAAAGACTTAAGGAGTTTATTATAAATAATGCGACATTACCAGCTAAAGACTTTGCTGAAAAACTTATTGAAGAGGTAGAAATATTTTGTAATGGTGTTCCAGCAGACGATGACAGAACTGTGTTGGTAATAGATGTTGGGGCACCTACTAAAGAGACCAAGAATGTATTAATTGAAGAAGCTATAACTAAAATTTCTATGAAGAATTTTAAAGAAGCAGAAAGTTTACTATTGAAATACATAAAAGAGTACGGTGAAGAGATTGAAGTAATGCTGGATCTTGCTGATGTTTATATTATGTCAAATCAGGATGGTAAGGCTGAAAAGATTTATCAGGAAATGCTTAAAAAGTATCCTAATGAATACAGAATATATCAGGGATTATCAAAGATTGAGATAAATAGACATAACTATGAAAAGGCTGCTGAATATAGAGATGAGTCTTTAAAGATAATGACAAAGATGAAAAAAAGGAAAAAATAAGTTAATATATGAATGTATATATAAAGCTTAAAAGGGATATCCCTCTTTTATATAAAAATCCATGGGTATTCCCTAACAGCATAGATAGGATTGAAGGAAATCCTAAAAAAGGCGATATAGTTACTGTTTTTGATTCAAAAAAAGATTTTGTTGGATATGGTTTTTATAATCCTGAATCTTTCTTTAAGGTAAGAATTTTATCATGGAATATAAATAAAAAGATAGATGAGAAGTTTTTTTTTGAATCTATTGAAAGATGTTTTAGAATACGTATAAGTCTTTATAAAGAAAATTATCATACTGGTTTTAGGTTAATAAACTCTGAAGGGGATGGATTACCAGGATTTACATGTGATATTTATAATGATGTATTCATAATAAAATTAACTTCTTATGGTTACTATAATTTTTTAGATGTGATTGTCAGGGCTCTTAGAAGTGGATTCAAAAAGTTTTTATTAAAAGATATCAAAGCAATTATAAATATTATTAACAATAATGAAATTAAAGAAGAGTCTCTCCCTGCAACCAATCCTTTGATTTATGGTGAGAATATAGAAGATATCTATTTTTATCAGGATGGTATTAAGTTTATTCTAAATATAAATAATATCCAGAAGACTGGATTTTATTTTGACCAGAGGTTTAATAGACTGTTTTTAAAGAATTTTTTTTCAAATTATAGTATTAAGAACATACTGGATGCATACTGTTATGTTGGTTCGTTTTCATGTTATTTATATGAAAATGATAGGATTATTGATCTTGTTGACTCATCTTCAAAAGCACTTGAACAGGCAAAGGTAAACTGTAAGATAAATAACGTTGTTTATAATATAATAAAAGATGATGTGGAAAACTACTTAAAAAACAGTGATAAAATTTATGATCTTATAATACTTGATCCACCTAAACTCTCAGTTAAAGAGAAAGATAAAAATAATGCTATTAAAAAATATATTTATCTTAATTATCTTGCTTTAAATAGAATAAAAAAGGATGGGTTTCTTGCCACATTTTCGTGTTCAGGTAATTTAAGTTTTTCTGAGTTTTCCTATTCTGTACTTGAGGCTTTAAAAAGGGCTAACAGATCACATAAAGTTATTTATAGTTCTATTAATTCTCCGGATCATCCTTATTCTCTGGCTATTGAAAAAACAGGGTATCTTAAGTTTTTGTTTATTCAGGTTTTTTAGATATAAATAGAGTTTACGCTCTATTTAAAAAAATAAATTCTTAATTTAGATTTTAATTCTTTATAAAAAAAAGACTCAGGAAAAGGAGGTGAAACCTGAGTCTCCTAGCATTTTGAATGCTTGAACAAAGATTCATTTTTGATAATATTAAATTAAATAAAAAAAAAATATAATGTCAAGTTTAATTTTATAATTTTTAGTAAACGTTTTTTAATTAATAATTTTAGGTATAACACGTTTTATAATTTTATAGCATAAGCATTTTAAATTTCTGTTATTTATTATAAAATTTTTAAATGTTAAAATTTTAAACTAAAGAATTTTATTTTTTAAACTCATCCTCGTTTATTAATATTTTTGACTCACTTTTTACCTTGTCTTTTAACTTTTCAAGAAGAATTAATGCTTTTTGTTCTTTTATCTTTGTTTCTATTATCTTTGATGCTTCTTTTGCTGAAACATCTTTAAAATTATCCTTATACTTATTATAAACCTCTTCTATCTCTTTATCAGATACTTCCCCAATTTTTGGTAATAGTACCTTTTCAAGGTATGCTTTTAATATTAATTGATCTTTTATATAGTTTGCTATTGCTTGGGAAGTTGAATTAAGCCATTTTTCATCAATAAACTTTGCAGTTGAATTCTCTTTTTTTATTCTTTCTAAAACTAGGTTCATTGTTATATATTCTTCAAGGAATTTTAATTGATAGTCTTTATTATTTCTGAATTTACTTATATCTATCTGGTTATTGCTCATTATTTTCATAACTTCAAGTTGACTATCAAATATTTTTATAAACTCACTATACATTATTTTTTTTCCATCAACTTCTGCTACCCAATTTGTTACTGCGTGTGTTGCAATACCTATCACAATACCTATAATAGTATAAATATATTTTTTATACATTTTTAGTCTCCAATTATTTTTTTTATTGTATTTGTGTAAATTAAATATAACTAAAAAAATTGATTTTTTTATTTATTTTTAGTTAATATTTTATTATTAAGGGGGTAGCATTATGGGATTTAAAAGAATTGTATCTCTTTTTTTTATAATATTTTTTATTTCTACATTTATTCCAACATTTCTTGATGCAAGGAGAGGTGGCGGAGGTGGGGGGTTCTCAAGCAGGAGTTCATCGAGTTCATCAAGGAGTTCATGGAGTTCATCAAGGAGTTCATGGAGTTCTTCTAGGCATTACTATGGTAGTTCTTCTGATGGTGGGCCTATAGGTATTATTATAATGCTTATTCCAATAAGTGTATTTGCTTTTTTTAGTTTTAGGGATTATATAAGGAGATTTAGAGAAAATCCTAAAGAATATTGGCATAGATTAAAAAAAATACTTTTAAAAATTGTTCTTAATATCTCTATATTGTTTTTATCCTTATTTTTGATTGGAATTTTGGAGGCACTTCAAATTGATAATAAGATAGGTTCGGCAACACCTTTTATAATTATTGTCCTTATTTTAACTGTTTATCTTATGATTATTATTAACCGTAAAAAACCAAGTAGAAGCCTTGTAAGTTTTCAGTTTGGTTTTTATCTTGGAAAAGGTGCTCTTGTTGAAGAGATAAAAAATATAATTAAGAAAGCTGATATCAATAAAACAAGTTCTCTTTATAATATGTTTAGCAATATAGTTGATTTTGTGATAAAAAATAAGGAATCAATTAGATGGTTCAACTATTCTATTGAAAAGTATAGAAAAGATAATGAACTTGAGACTGCTTTTAATAAAAAAGAGTCAGAGGAAAGAGCAAAATATGATGTAGAAGAGGTGGTTAATATTAAAGGTAAAAAGGTTGAGGCTCCTGAAGATTCTAATAATCTTGAAGAAATATTTGTCTTAAGTATAATATTGGGAGTATTTGTCAGGATAGATTTTAGTGATAAAGGATTTGAGGATACATTAAGACTTTTGAAATACTGTAAAGATATTACTATAGATAATTTTGGAGGAGTTAGTGTCTGGTATAATATAATGGATAGAGAGGAACTTATTGAAACATATCCTGATATAAAGAGTGTGTAGGAAAATTATGTCATTAAGATGTAGTATTTTATATACAAGTATTTTGATTAAGTTTTTTAATTAATTTTTAAATTTTTGATTATTAATTATTTATTATGAATAAATTTTATTTTATTATGGCACTGTTTTTGACTAATTATATTATTAAATTATCTTATTTCTGTTTTTAAGGAGTATTAAAATGAGGAAAAATATAATTTTTGTTTTGTCGATAATAGTTCTTTTTTTATTATCCTGTAAGTCTTCTAAATCTAGTTCCCCTGTTTCTAGTATTGTAGAAGTTCCGAACGAGGTTTATATAACTTCAAATGGTTATCCTCAAGACTTGAATAGTGCAAGGTCAAAGATAATTGGAAAGTGGATGTATGCAAATAATCAGTTTTTTGAGTTTAAAGCAGATAAAACCTGGGAGTATTATATAAGTTATGATGGTGGTACAACAAAACTGGTTTATTACAATGGCTATTATGAGGTTTATGAGAATGTTGCAAAAACTGGTTTTTATTATCTTGCATTAAGTTATAATCAAATTGGTATAAGTAATTTAAATGAATTGTATGGTGACCCAACACCACATCTTTATAATTATGATCCTTATGGTATTGCTGATGTTCCTAAAAAAAGGTATCAGATAGTAGAGCTTTATGTTGATGATAATGTTTTTGGTATGAATATATATAGAAATACATCTGATAAATATGATCTTTTATCAGGCTGGGTACATGCAAACTTTGACTTTTTTAACAATTACTGGACATATTCTACAATATTACTATCTACAACACAAACATATTTTGAAAATACAATGCTTGCTGAAATAAATTCTGATAAGAGTTTTGTACAGACTTGTTATACTGAAGTTTCAGGCGATTATGTAAATAACTGTACAACTGATCCTAATAAAAGTAAGCTTAATAGTATTCTTACAACCTATGTTTCAGGTTATGGAGAGGATGAGCCACCTTCTACTATAACATCTAGTGTTTATAATGAGTATTTATCATCAATTGATTCAAGTTTTGTTAATAATTGTTATTACCTTTATTCAGGCTTATATGTTCTTAAATCAAATCTTTCTGAATCTGATAATTCCAGGCTTGAAAGAATAATGCTTGGAAAACACTGGGATGGTGTATTCTGGGTAAATCTTACAAATAATTATGCTTATAAAGTAAATAGAGAGGGAACTTTAATTTTTAGAAATGATGGTAATGTAGAATATACACAGGTTTCTCCATATTTTACACAATCAACTTTACCGTCTGCTTTAGTTAGCCCTGTATTGAATGTTTTGCCTGCTACTTTGCCACCTACTCTTGATATTCAGACTGTTAACGGTACTTATTCTATTGTTACTGAAACACTTACTAACTCAAATGGGGATAATCTTGGAAAAAGAGTCTATCTTTCATGGGTTTCAGCTTCACCAATAATGGGGACTTTAAGGTTTGAAATATTGATAGTAAAAGATAAAAATATACTTATTACTTTCCCATTTTACAGACAATGAGGGGCGATCACTTTTTATAATTATTAATTTTTTGATAAAAAATTTTTTACTAGCACAATTTTAAAGTAAAATTTTATTATTAAAATTTAAATCTTTTAAAAATTAGTCTCCTCCACCACAACTACTGCAAGAACTACAACTACTGCATGAGCTACAACTGCTACACGAGCTACAGCTGCTACACGAAGAACAACTACTGCATGAAGAACATGTGCTTTTATTATTATCATCTTCATAATAATTGTCATCTCCTGAAGAACTGTAATTCAATGAACTGTCATATACCTCTTCTATTTTTTCATGATATTCATTATTCTGGTAAAAATTTAAGTCACTGTCTTTTGGAATCTCAAATTCTGCTCCATCGTTGAGTGTGTTGGAATCTTTGGCATAAAAACCTTTTTCACCTACATCCATAATATAATTACCGTAATCATCAATTAAAGTTATATTATTACAATATATATTGTTATCGTAACACATTGAACCCCAGATGAAACTGTACAATAAGTATTCATTTAGATAATTTGGAATAGAAATAGAAGATACCCCACCACCATACTTTATTTCACTTACATTTTTTATTTTTTCTTTTGGTCTTATTATATTTTTTCTTGTATCTATTTTTAGATTTTTTATACCCATAAACTTTTCTATTGTAATCGCTATATTATCTAAAAAGTTATGAAATACTTTTTTCTTATATTCAACATACTGTTCATATTTTTCTTGGTTTTCAAATATTTTTTTCATTTTGTTTTTAATCTCTTCCCTTGTTTTACCATTAAAATCCTTGAATATTGCATAAATATTAATTTTTATAGGATATTCTCTTATTTTATGTTCTCTATTTACTTTTATTTCCATAATATATTTTAATTCATTGTCTTCATGTTCGAGTGTCATAAGAATATATTTGAAAACTTCAGATTGTATACGGTCTATTTTTATTTCAAACTCTTCAATTGACTTATTAAGATCATTTGCAATATTTTTATTATCAAAATAAACATTATTATTATCTAATTCAATTTTTATAACATTTGTAATGTTTAATGACCTTAGAGCCATCGACAATTGTTGGAGTATAGATAATGCTGTAAATGTTTCATGCTCCTCTTTTTTTGATAAGCTTCCTAATACTAAAATATTAAGGATTTTACCAAAAACTTTTCTTGGGGGTACTCTTTTTATTGATTTTGCTTCTTTTGTATTTATAAATATTTTACCTTCCAGTATCATTTTGGCCTCCTTTTTTATTTTAATAAAATAATATTTTTTTAAATAAATCTATATTTTTTTAAAAACTTAAATGGTGATACTCCTTTTTTCTCCTGCATTTCAAATGTTTTTTTAACAAGTACACATTCTAATGATTTCCCTTTCATATCACCCTCTTTATATCTGTCTACAGGGCAACCACTATTACATATAAATTGATATGGGCATTTATAACATTCTTTTGACTCGTAATAGTTTTTAAATAGATTTTTTCTTTTTATAATAATATCACTTATACTTTCATTATACCAGTTTGCAAAGTTTCCATTTTCTGTAAATGTTTTATTGCAGCTATAACAGTAACCATCACTGTCAAACTCTAACCAGAAACAGTCATTCCCGTTCTGAAAGCAATAACCTGGTGTGAATATCTGTGTTATATGAAAAAGGTTATATTTGTCAAGAAAGATTGCAAACTCTTCCATCATACTATTGTCAAGTGATTCCTTGCCAGATGCAAATTTTATTTTTATTTTTTTTAAATTAGAATAATATTTTTTTTTGTCAAGTTCCTGGTGAATGTAATAATAAAAATCATTTAAATATTCTATTGTTTTTTTATTTACTACAGTAAGTATAGATATATTGAAGTTGTTATTTAAAGCATCTTTATAATTTTTATAAACTTTTTCAAAACTGTTATTTCTGTAATAATCATGGACTTGAGGAGGAAAATCAATACTTATACTTATATTAAAGTTTTCTTTACTACTTAAAGTCTCAATTTCTTTTAAGTATTTAATATCAGTATTTAAACCATTTGTTTGCATACAGACTTTTTGATTTTTAATTTTGTTTTTTTCCCAGTGTTTTTTAATTATATTTATAATTTTTCCAAAATAGGCTGGTAAAATAAGAGATGGTTCACTACCATGAAATGTAAAACTATTTATTCTAAAACCTTCTTGCTCTATTTTTTTTATTAATGTTTCTATATTTTCAATAATTTCTTTGTCATCTTTTTTTCTTGATCTTTTAAATGATTCTGGGAGATAACAATATTTACAGAAAAGGTTACAGGTTTTGAAAGGTGCATAGTAGATGTTAATATTTTTGCAAATATTCATTTTTTTATTTATAACCAGAATGTAAAACCTATCATAAGGTTAATTAAATAACTGTTAAATTCATTATATCCTTCATATAATGGAGAGCCATCTTTATCCTTATTGAAGGAAAACCTTACTCCAGTATACATAATAATATCTTTAAAAAGTAAAAATCTATCTGATAGAGTAAGAGAGTAAAGCAATTTTTTAAACTTTATATTATAATCAGTTTTTTCATATACAAGGCTACTTGTAAAAGTATAATCTACACCTAAACTTATAATAAAAAAATTATCATAATGAGTGAGGAATGAAATTCCTACCAGAAAACCTGTGCTATATATTGACCTTTCGCCTTTATCTGGGAAATAGTTATCGTAATAAGAATTAAGGCTTTTAGATATACCTGTAAGTTTTCCACTTTCAAAAAATAGTTCAAGGATTAGAGGTTTAAATAACATAGCTGTGTTTATACCAAATGATGCGTATGATTCTGTGTATCTGTTTGAATCTTTAAAAGCTAGTTTACTTTTGTAAGAAAAGTATGGTGTAAACATTATTTTATTATCAATTATTGTTTTTGCAGAAATATAATTATGAAATATTAATAATAATGTTACAGTCAATAATAATTTTTTTTTCAAAATAAAAACCTTTAAATTCGTTACTTAAAATTTTTATGTTATATTTTATATTTTATAAAAATTAATAGTTAAGGATAATTTAATGAAAAAAATATTTATATTTCTTGTATTGCTTCTATCTTATTATAGTTATTCCTACGTTTATGATCCTGGTGACTTGATTAATAGTGTTAAAAGATCACAGGTAATAACAGAGATGTTTATTAACAGATTTAGTGTTATGAGTTTGAGTATTGATTCTACTGCTCCTGAGGCTGTGAATTATAACCTTGTAAGGGGCTATTATTCTAATAATTTTGATTTATTTTTTAGTGGAGAAAGTGTTTTTGGTTTGCTTGTACCTACTCCTTTTGGTAATCAAGAAGCTACTTTATTTAGAGTTTTTGGTTCTATAATAGTGAAGTTTGATGAGATATATGACTTTGGTCTATTTAAATGGGGTTTTGGTATAGGTATTGCAGGTTACAGGTATGGTATGTATAAGAGTATTGACCTTAATAGTAATAGCTTTGTTAATAATGGTGGAGTTGATGAGGAGTCATTTAGTGTCAGGGATTATATATACTCTCAAATATTTGATGACCTTATTGTTATAACAAATATTATAAAACCATTAGGTTATTTTCATTTTGGTATTGTTATGAATAAAGAAATATTCCCTGGTATAGATGGAATAGTAGGTACAAAAGATGATACAGAGATAACATCAAAATCAAGACTCTTTCTAGATACAAATCTATTTGGTTTTATTCTTTCTTCAATTGGCTATAATTCTGAACTTGATAAAGCTGAATATGTTACTGTTAAAATAGAGACTATGAGTATTTTATCTTTATTTATTGATAAGGAAAGATATCTTCTCCCCGATTTATACTTAGGTTATTCATATATTAATCCATCTTTTAAAGATTTTAACTTTAATAATACAATTAATACTGGTATTGTTCAGTGTTTTTATAATTTTGGAAACAATATTTATATAAAAAGTTTTATTGAGTTTTTTATTTCTGGAAAAAATGAATCAGAATCTATTTTCCGTCAAGGATTGATTGAGTTTGGAATAGGTATTTATATGCTTAATAATAATAACAATAATTTTAATACCTATTTTATATTTGGACTAAGTAGTTTTTCAAGTTATAGACTCAAGAGCTTTGGTTCCAGTTCAACAGATACTATTGGTTGGTTGGGTGGTATTAAAATTGATTTTGGTTTTGATGGTAATAATATGGGAGGTAGTTTATTACTTACTATTTCTGAAAATTATTCAGAGAAAATTGCATACCTTGTAGAGTCTTATGACCATCTTATTTTTGAACTTAAATTACAATTTGGTTTTTAAAGGAGTTTTATATGAAAAGGATATTATTTATCTTTATTTTACTGTTTTTCTTAATTGGATGTTCAAGAATACTTGATCTTTTATGGAATCCTAATCAGGCTGAATTTAATATATATTCACAAAGTAATGTTACAGGACAGATTAGAGTTACATTCAATGAATCTTATCATTCTGATGTGAGATGTTATGACTGTAATTCGAATGACTCCTATTTCTGGGGTTATTATATATATAGAAATAGTTCAGGGCCATATGATGACTTTACACTTATAGGAATTGACTCAAGAGAAAAATTGACAGTTATTAAAGACACTTACGATTATTATCATTGGGGTTATGTTGAGGTCCATGGTAGTAGTGTAACAGATCCGGATCCAAATGGCCCTGGGGTCTTTATTGACACATGTACAAGTGGTGTTACATATTATTATAGAGTTGTTGTTGTATATAGGTCCTGGGATAAAAAAAATAATGAATGGGAAAGTGATATAGAGAGTAAGGCAGCAAGCAGCTGGACTGCAAGTTTATGTAAGTAAATTGATTTATAAAATTTTTTTAGTAAAAAATTTTTATCCTGATTAATAAGTCTTATTATAATTATTTTTCATTTTTGTGCCCTTTTTTATCTTAGTTTTTAATTAAATTTTAACCTGATAAAATTTTTATAAAGGAAAAAACAATGGTTTTCAATTACAATGGAAAAGAGATTAAAGCAGAAAATTGTAAAACATATATGGATATTGCAAATATCATATCAAAAAAACACAACTTTATAGTGTGTGAGGTTAATGGTAAAATATTTGATCTTATGCATGAAATTAGTGAGGAAGGTGAGATTAATTTTTTCAGTTTTGATTCTACTATTGGACAGGAAGTATTCTGGCATACATCATCCCACATACTTGCTCAGGCTATAAAAAGATTGTTTCCTGATGCTTTATATACTATTGGACCTGCTATTGAAAAAGGATTTTATTATGACTTTGATATGGGTGATTATCATTTTAGGCCAGATGATGTTGAGAGGATTGAGAAAGAGGTCTTTAGTATTATAGAAGAAAATTATCCTATTCAAAGGATTGAACTGTCTAAAAAAAAGGCAATTGATGTCTTTAAAAATAACAGTTATAAAATTGAGATTATTAATCAACTTCCAGAAGATTCTGTTATTTCCTGCTATAAACAGGGTGAGTTTATAGACCTTTGTAGGGGGCCACACTTACCTTCAACTGGCTATGTAAAAGCTTTTAAAGTTATGTCTTTTGCTGGTGCTTATTGGAGGGGAGATTCAAAAAACAAAATGCTTCAAAGGGTTTACGGGATATCTTTTCCTGATGAAAAGCAACTTAAAAAATATCTTACTCTACTTGAAGAAGCAAAAAAAAGAGACCACAGGCTTATTGGAAAAGAGCTTGATCTATTTAGTTTTCATGATGAGGGCCCAGGTTTTCCATTCTGGCACAACAATGGGATGATAATATTTAAGACATTGGTTGATTATATAAGAGGTGAGAATGCAAAAAGGGGGTATTTAGAGGTTATGACTCCCCCTATATTAAGTGATGTTTTATGGAAAAGAAGTGGACACTGGGATAACTATAAAAATAATATGTATTTTACTGAGATTGATGAGAAGTCTTATGCTGTAAAACCTATGAACTGTCCTGGTGGGCTTTTAATATACAAAACAAGACTTCATTCATATAGAGAATTACCTATAAAACAGGCTGAGTTTGGCCTTGTACATAGACACGAACTTTCAGGTGTTCTTCATGGTTTATTTAGAGTAAGGAGTTTTACACAGGATGATGCTCATATTTTCTGTACTGAGGATCAACTTACTGAACAGATAATAGAGATAGTAAACTATACTATGGAAGTTTATAAAGTAATGGGCTTTAAAGAGTTTGATATATTTGTTGCAACAAGACCTGATAAGTTTATTGGGACTTTGGAGAACTGGAATAAGGCAACTGAAGCTTTGACAGATTCACTTGAAAAACTTGGTATAAGCTATAAAATTAAAGATAAAGAGGGTGCATTTTATGGGCCAAAAATAGAGTTTAATATAAAAGATAGTCTTGAAAGGAATTGGCAGTGTGGAACTGTTCAGGTTGACTTTTCAATGCCTGAAAAGTTTGATCTTACTTATGAGGCTTCTGATGGTACCTCAAAGAGACCTGTTATGGTTCACAGAGCTATATTGGGTTCATTAGAAAGGTTTATTGGTATACTTATTGAGCACTATTCAGGTAAATTACCGGTATGGCTTTCCCCTATACAGGTAAGACTTATAAATGTTTCCGATTCACACCTTGATTATTTAAATAATCTTTATAATAAACTTAATTCAGTTGGTATAAGGGTTGATAAAGATATAAGGAATGAAACATTGGGTTATAAAGTAAGGGAAGCAAGGAATAAGAGAATACCATATATTATTGTTATTGGAGATAAGGAGGTAAATGAAAAGAGTATTGCAGTAAGAGACAGAAGTAATAACAGTGTATCAATGTCTGTTGAAAGTTTTATTAATATTATAAAAGAAAAGATAGAAAGTAAGGCTATTGAATAATGCTTGCTAAAAGAATAATACCATGTCTTGATATAGATAAAGGAAGGGTTGTAAAAGGTGTAAACTTTATTAATCTTGTTGATGCTGGTGACCCTGTTGAAAATGCTATTATATATGATAAAGAGGGAGCAGATGAGATTGTTTTTCTTGATATAACTGCATCCAGTGAAGATAGAGGAATTATTTTTGATATAGCAAGAAAGGTTGCTGATAGCATATATACACCATTTACTATAGGTGGGGGGATAAGTTCTATTGAACAAATAAGGAAGATTATTCAGGCAGGAGCTGACAAGGTATCTATAAATACTTCTGCTGTAAAAGACCCTGAGATTATAAAAAATGGGGCAAAAGCTTTTGGAAGTCAAGCTATTGTTGTTGCTATAGATGCAAAAAGAGTTGGAAATAAAAAATGGAATGTATTTATAAAGGGGGGAAGAGAAGACACTGGTATTGATGTTATATATTGGTCTAAAAAAGTTGTATCTTTGGGTGCTGGTGAAATATTACTTACATCTATGGATAGAGATGGCACAAAATTAGGATACGACCTTGAACTTATTGAATGTGTATCAGAATCTGTTTCAGTGCCTGTTATTGCATCAGGTGGCGTGGGCACTCTTGAACATTTGTATGAAGGTATAAAGGCTGGGGCTGATGCTCTACTTGCTGCAAGTATTTTTCATTTTAAAGAATACACAATAAAAGAGGCTAAAGAGTATTTAAGATCTAAAGGAGTTGCTGTAAGATTATGAGTTTTTTAGAGATAAAAAATTTTGATATTAAAAATTTTACTACAATTAAAATAGGTGGAATAGTAGAGAAAGCACTTTTACCATCTAATAAAGAGGGTATATTAGAAGTTTTTGATATTATAAAAAAGAGTGGTAAAAATTTTTTTATATTAGGTGGTGGTAGTAATGTTGTTATAAAAGATGATTTAACTGGCTTTTATGCAATTATTACTTCTAAACTCGATTATTATAAAATAGAAGATAATACTATAATTTGTGGGGCTGGGCTTAAAACATCTTTATTTTGTGAGATATCTCTTGATAATTCTTTAAGTGGTTCTGAGTTTTTGTATGGCCTACCAGGCTCTATTGGTGGTGCTGTATTTATGAATGCAAGGAGTTATGGTTTCTCTATATCTGATATAATTGAGAGTGTTGATGTCTATGATTATGAAAATAATAGTTTTTTAAGTTTAAAAAGTAGTGAGTGTGAGTTTGGTTATAAAAATTCTATTTTTCAAAAGAGACCATACTTTATATCAGAGATAAAATTCAAACTTACTAGAGGAGACTTTAATGAAATTAAAGAAAAGATGAATTATTTTAAAAAGGATAGAGAAGAAAAAGGGCAATATGTTTTTCCTTCTGCAGGATGTGCTTTTAAAAACAATTATGATATTGGTATTCCTACAGGAAAAATTATAGATGAGCTTGGACTTAAGGGGATGGTTTTTGGTGGCGTTAAGGTCTATGAAAAACATGCCAATTTTTTAGTAAATACTGGTAACGCAACTTATGAGGATTATATTAATGCTGTCTCTTATATAAAAAGAGCTGTAAAAAATGAAAGAGGCATTGACTTAGAGTGCGAAGTTATATTTTTGCCTTAATTTTTGTTTTTTTTTCTATTTTCCTGTATTCTCAAGGCAAAACTCAAAAGGTTTCAATAAAATATATAGAGATATCAGGTAATTATTCTTTTACAAAAAAAGAGATTCTGAATGTACTTAAAATAAAAGAGATGATGGAATATGAGATAGAAGAGATAAAAACTAAATTAGATATATTGAAAAAATTCTATGTTGATAATGGGTATCTTCTGACAAAGATAGACTCTTATATTGGTCTTGATGGTATTTTCTATATAATAATTAATGAGGGTATCATAGATAATACTGTATTTGTTAATCTTGATTATTTTCAGATAATATTAGTAAAAGATATATTTGGTGATTTTAAAAATGTTATTTTTCATAAACCAACTGTTGAAGCAAAACTCTCAGACCTAAAATCAAAGATAAAGGTTGACTTTGACTATGAGTTTTTAAACTCTGATAGAGATGGTCATTATATACTTTTTCTTGTTAGAAATCAAAGTAAACAAGACAAAACAGAGGATGGAAAACTTAAACCATATTTTGATTACTATTTTAATTTCAGGGGTTGGTTATTATTACTTGTCCCATATTTTTATGTTACTTTTTATAATATTGGAGGAATAGATCATTCTTTAAGATTTAGAGTTGATATAAGATTTGCTACTGAAAACTGGATTTATGCTAAGTTCAGGGAAAGTGTAATTGATGAATACTATTCTGTTGAATATTTTACTCCCCCTATATACAAAGATTTTAAGTTAAACATAAACACTGGTATATTTATTAATAGGAGTGGCCGTGGTGACCTAGGACTAAAATACAAGCTTATAAGATACCCTTTTGAGGTTGGTGGGGGATTTGACTTTAAATATTTCTGGGCATCATTAAGAGGTGGTATGGTCTATCTTAAGTTTAGAAACCCTGAAAATACAGGTGATGGTTTTGTCCAATTTGATCCTTTTAATTATCCTGAACTTACTGGTGAATATGATAAGATTTTTAAAACAATCTCCCTTAGTATAAACTATTCTGAGCCTAAAAAATACCATAAGGAGAAGGATAATTTTATAAGATTTTCCCTAACTCATTTTTCAAATGAAAATTATAAGTGGATAAGTCTTTATGCTAAATCTGAGTATTTTTTTATTTTTGATTATGACCTTATAGCTCTAAGATTTAAGTCTTTCATGAATATAGGGAAGTTTCCTGGATATTATGCTCATACGATTGTGGAAGACTTTTATCTTAGGGGTTATAAGGATGAACCTATATTTACTGATAGGGGGCTTGCAGGTGGTTTTGAATATTGGAACTCTTTTTATACTGATAAATGGCATACATTATTTTTTATAGACTTTGCCTATTTTAATAATCAAACTTATAAATCGCCGATATCGATAGGTGATTTTGAAACAAGTTATGGTATTGGTATCTCTTACTCATTTGAGGAGTTGAACCTTAGATTTAGTTATTCTCTTGCATTAAAATCAAGGGCTGATAGTGGTAAGTTTGATTTTTTCTTCAGGAAAAGATTCTAAGCTTTAACTATTTTGTCTATGAAAGTCTTAAGATTTTCTTTTATACTTTTAATCTCTAAACTTTTTATCTTGTCTTCTATAAGATTCCTGTAATATTTTAACTTGTCTGATAAAAATTTTTCATCCATATTACTATCTTTGTCAATAATGTCATCTTTTATCTGGTATAGTATTCCAATATGTTTTAGAATATAATATATCTTTCTTAGTGTGTCATAGTTATATTTCTCGATAATTGCTAATATAGGTGCAACAAATAGTAAACCTGTCTTATTGTAACATGTTGTTATATAATTTTTTTTATCTATTTCTGATAGGATCATTCTTTCAATTATTTTTATAAAAGCCTTACCTATTAAATCGTTCTTAAAAATATTTTTTATTGCTTTTATTATCATAATACTTGATATCAGGTATGCTTTTTTGTCTCCTATATACTTATTTAATGGTTTTTTGCCCCTTCTTTCTGTTTCATCATCTACTATATCATCAATTATTATTGCTGAGTTGTGAATTATTTCTATTATACTTGCTATCCTTACATTTTTTTCTTCAGTTTTAAACTCTGATAAAATAAATACAAGTTCGCTCCTTAGCATTTTGCCAAAATCTATATTTAATTTTTCTTTTTTAATTTTCATTATACTATAGATTTTTTCTATAACTTTTTTTTTAAAATCATTAAGTTTCTTTGAATAACTCATTAAATATCCTTTTTTTTAATTTATCTATCCCTTTACCAGTTAAAGATGATATAGGTATTGCTAAAGGGTATTCATCCATAAGACTCTTTAATGATTCTCTGTCTATCATGTCTATCTTTGAAAAACAGAGAATATATTTTTTATTACTGCAACCTATTTCATCCAGTGTTGAAAATACAGTGTTAAGCTTATCTTTTATTTTACTGCTTGACGAATCCTGTAATATAAGTAATAGTCTTGAGTATTTTATCTCTTCTAGAGTTGACTTAAATGAAGCTATAAGTTGGGTTGGCAACTTGTTTATAAATCCTACTGTATCAGCAAATAGTACTATTTTACCATTTATAAAGACTTTTCTTATTACAGGGCTTAATGTTGAAAATAGCCTATTTTCAGATAAGAGTTGTGCCTTACTCAAAGTATTTAAAAGAGCTGTTTTCCCTGCGTTTGTGTATCCAATTATACTTACTATAGGAATGTTTTCAGTTAATCTTTTTTGTCTAATTATGTTTCTATTTGATTCTATCTCTTTTAGTTTTTCTGTTAGTTTTGATATTCTTCTTTTTATCAATCTTTTGTCGATTTCTATCTGCTTTTCACCAGGTCCTTTTGTAAACCCATATCCCCCCTCTATTCTCGATAGATGTGTCCACATTCTTTTAAGCCTTGGCAACATATATTTTAGTTTTGCTATCTCAACCTGTGTCTTTGCTTCTGCTGTCCTTGCATTGTTTTCAAATATACGGAGTATAAGTTCAGTTCTGTCAATTACCATTATACCTGTTTCTTTCTCAAGATTTCTTTGTTGATTAGGTTTTAATTCATCATTAAATATGATAACCTCTATTTTATGTTTTTCTATTATTGTTTTTAATTCCTCTATCATAAAAGATGTTATCAGAGTTGCAGGATTTATTTCCTTAAGTCTGAAAACTATTGTATCTACTACCTCTATTTCGATAGTTTCAGAAAGTAATTTTAATTCAGTAAGAGATTCTTCTAATCCTATAATCTCTTTATTATAGATATATATACCTAAACAGATTCCCCTCAATTAACTTACCTTAAAACTTATAGATATTCCATCACCAATATCAAGTATTATTGTTTCAAAATTTTCATATATATATTTTGAAAACTCAGCCATTTTTTTTACCATCCTTTTTTCTGATCTTTTTAAGTCATCTCTATTTATCCTGTTTCTTAAGTATATATTATCTGCTATTACTATTGAGTCTTTGTTTAAGTATTTTTCTATCTCTTTTATATAATCTATATACCTTGCCTTAGCACCATCTATAAATACAAGATCAAATACTGTTTGATTTTCTTTTATAAACTCAAAAAAGTCTATTCCAACTAATTTTATATTATTCTTGTTGAATTTTTTTATTATATCTTTTCCTTTATCAAACCTTGTAATCTCTTTTTCAAGTGAAATAATTTCTGCTTCTTTTGATGCTTCAGACATAAAAAAGGAAGAAAAGCCGGAACCAAAACCTATTTCAAGTATTGTTTTTGGTTTTTTTGTTTTAACAATAGTATATAGAAAATAACCTACTATTTCATCAATAAGTGGAATATTATTTTCCTGGGCGTAGTTTCTTATATATTCTACCCATTCAAAACTTAATTTTTTGTTTATTATGCTTCTCCTTTTTTAACTTTGTTTTTTAAATTTTAACTTAAATTTTTTTACTTAAAATTTTAAAAGGTAAGAAAAAATGCAATCTTCTAATTTAATCATCAATTCTATTTCATCTTTTTTTCTATAAACTCAATTATCTCTTCTCTATTTCTTCTCTCTTTCAATATTTTTAAAAACTCTTCATCTTTACAGATTTTAGCTATATTGAAAATAGCTTCAAAGTGTGTCTTTGTATCTGAAGTTAAAACAACAAATAGGGTGTGAACCTTTTCACCATCTATAGCTGGATAGTCTACAGGATTTTCGGGAAAACATATTGCGATAATCTCATCCTCTTTTCTGTGGACTATTGGATTTCTTGAATGGGGAATTGCGATCCCTTTATCTATTGAGGTTGGCATGAGTGTTTCTCTTTCTATTAGATTATGCAGTATTTGATCTTTTGAAAGCTTATATATGGATGGTAATTCTGGAACTATGTTTTTAATAAGTTCTATATTGTTATTTCCAGGTATATTATAATATATACCACCATTTTTTATTTTATCAACAAAGCTTATCTTCTTTATACCCAGGATCTCTTTTGCCCTTTCTAAGGCTGCATCTATATTTTCCTGTATATTTATTTCTCCTATCAATTTATCAATTTCAGATTGTTTGATTATTTCAAGTGGTTGTTTTTGAACTCCAGATAATATTAGACTTATTCCCTCTTTTTTTGAGTCTTCAATTAACTTTTTTAGTATATGAATACCGGTTGCGTCTATTGTAGGCACTCTTCTCATTCTTATTATTCTTACTTTTGGTGGGTTTTCAACTTGGGTCATAGCTTCTTTAAACTTTTGTGCAGCACCAAAAAAAAGGGGACCATCTATCTCAAATACTTCCACACCCTTTGGTATCTCTCTTGTTTGAAGGTTAAATGGATCAAAATCTTCTTCATTTTCTTTTAATTGATCTTTTATAAAGTTAACTTCTGAGACTACTACCATACGTCTCATAAATAGGAATGCTGCTAAAACAATTCCTATTTCTATTGCAACAGTAAGATCAATTATAACAGTTAAAATAAATGTGATTAATAATACAGCTGCATCACTCTTTGTTGACTTTAATATTTCTACAAAACTTCTCCATTCACTCATATTGTATGCAACTACAACAAGGATTGCCCCCAATGTTGAGAGTGGTATTAATTCAGCCCATTTGCCAAAAAATATCATTATAAGAAATATTGTTAAAGCGTGCGTCATACCTGCGATTGGAGTTCTTCCTCCATTTTTTATGTTTGCTGCTGTTCTTGCTATTGCTCCTGTTGCTGGTATTCCCCCAAATACTGGTGAAACTATGTTTGCTACACCATTAGCTATAAGTTCCATGTTTGACCTATGTTTACCACCTATCATACCATTAGCAACTACAGCAGATAATAATGCTTCGATACCAGCAAGTAGTGCTATTGTAAATGCAGGGTTTATTAAGTTTTTGAATGTTTCAAAGCTTATATTAGGTATTTTTGGGGAGGGGAGTGAGGATGGGATACTACCGAACTTACTTCCTATTGTTTCAACAGGTAGGTTAAAAACCTGTACAACAATTGTCGATATTATTATAGCTATTAATGACCCTGGTATCTTTTCTGTTACTTTTTTCCAGAATACTATTATGAGTATTGAACCTATACCTATAATTAATGGATAGATATTTATAGTGTGTATATTGGAAATATATTCGATCCATTTCTCTATAAACTCTGAAGGGACTTTTTCTATCTTTAAACCAAAGAGGTCTTTTATCTGTGATGAAAATATAATTAGTGCTATTCCACTTGTAAAACCTACTGTTACGGGGTGAGGTATATATTTTATTACTGAACCTAATTTCACCAATCCCATTATTATCAGAAAAAAGCCTGCTATAAATGTTGCTATAGCAAGCCCATCAATTCCATATTTCTCAACTATGCCGTATACTATTACAACAAATGCACCTGTAGGCCCACCTATCTGTACTCTACTACCACCTAAAAATGATATTATAAATCCTGCAATTACTGCAGTAAATAGACCCTTTTCTGGTGTTACACCTGATGCTATAGCAAAAGCAATTGCAAGAGGTATAGCTATTATTCCTACTATTACCCCCGCACTAAGATCCTGTATAAATTGATTCTTATTATAGTTTTTTAGAGTGTCTAATAACTTTGGCCTTAACATTTTATTTTTATCCTCTTTTAGTATTTATAAAAGATAGAAATAGAAAATAATTTAACTAGTATCGTAACTAATAATTAAACTAAGAGGATAATAATGACTTGTAAAACGTCTATCCACTTAGTTTATTTTTTTAGTTCTATTCAATTCTTAAAGATATTTTCTTGGGTCTGTTATTTTACCCTCTATTGCTGTAGCAGCAGCAGTTGCAGGTGATGCTAAATGTACCATGCCGCCCTTACCCATTCGCCCATTAAAGTTTCTGTTAGTTGTAGCCACAGCAACTTCACCCGGTGCAAGTACCCCATTACTCATGCCAAGACATGCACCACATGTTGGGTTTGTTACACTTACTTCAGCTTCCATTAAGATGTCGATTATTCCTTCCTTTAAAGCTTGATTAAATATTTTTGGTGTTGCAGGTGATACTATTACTCTCACATCTGGATTTATTTTTCTTCCTTTAAGGATTTTGGCAACTACTCTAAGGTCATCAAGCCTGCCATTAGTACAACTACCTATATATACCTGATCAACTTTTTTGCCTTCAAGTTCTTTTACTGGTTTTACAACATCAGGCTTATACTCATCAGTTATCATTGGCTCCAATTTTGATACATCTATTTTTATAATTTTTTCATAAACAGCATCTTCATCTGGCCACCACTTTTTAAAATCGTTTAATGCCTCTTTTTTTGACTTATACTCATTTTTTATAAAAGGCCATAAATATTCAACTGTTTCCTCATCAGGGTATACTATTCCACTTGTTCCACCAGCTTCTATTGCCATGTTTGTTATTGTCATTCTCTCATCCATAGTCATTTTTCTTATTGCAGAACCAGTAAACTCAATTACCCTGTCTGTTGCACCGTTTACACCAAGTGTTTTGATAATGTATAAAATAACATCCTTTGAATAAACTCCTTTAGGTAATTTTCCATCAACCTCAATTTTTATTGTTTTTGGGTCTTTAAATGCACATACCCCTTTTAATATCCCACCTTCAAGGTCTGTTGTACCAACTCCTGCAGCAAATGCACCAAATGCACCATGGGTACATGTATGTGAGTCACCCATTATTATGGTATATCCTGGTCTAACAAACCCTTTTTCTGGGAATATTGCATGGCATACACCATTTCTTCCAACATCAAAAAAGTCTTTTATACCATGTTTTTTTGCCCATTCTCTTAATATTTTATGTTGTATTGCTGTTTGTGTGTCTTTTGCAGGTGTGACATGGTCAATTACAAGTTTTATCTTGTCAGGATTAAAAACCCTGTCTTTTCCTTTTGCCTGAAGGTCTAATATTGCAGGTGGTGTTGTAACCTCATGTCCAAATACAAGGTCAAGCGATATTATGTTAATATCTTCAATTTTCTCTATCAGGTGTTTTTCAAAAATCTTTTCAACAACAGTTTTTCCCATTTTGGCCTCTTTAATAGTTTATTTTTTGTTTTTTTGTGCTTAAATTTGTTCTTTAAATTTAACTTAAGAGATTAAATAAGTTAAAAAATTTATAGTGGGGTAATTTTTATGAAAAGAGTTATTTTATTGTTAATTCTTGTTAGTTTTTTACCATTTTTTTCTATTAGCGGACAGAATGAAAGTAATAGTGACATTTTTAATCTTATTAGGACTGATAGAGATAAAGCTATTGGTTATATCGGTAATTTAAATAAGACAGATATTTTAAGTATAAAAGATAGTAAAGGTAGGGGAATAATTAACCATGCAACATCACTTAACGATATTTCTCTTGTTCAATTATTGTTATCAAAAGGTATTGATATAAACTTCAAAGATGATCTTGGTTTTACTGCACTTCATGATGCTGTAATATCTTCGAATAAGGATATGGTCCTTTTTTTGTTATCAAAGGGTGCTAATCCAAATATTGGTGATAATAGAGGTATTACACCTCTAATGTTTGCGATAAAAAACGGAGAAGAGCAGATATTTAGAATACTTTTGCCGGTAACTAATAAATATACTAAAGACCTAGCAGAAAAAAACGTTCTACACTATTGTGTTTATTATAATAGAGTTGATATGCTTAAAGTTATAATAAATGATTATAAACTGCTTATTAATCAGAAAGACAATATAGGAAGGACACCTTTACACTATGCAGCTTCTTTAGGTAATATTGAAATTGTTAAAATACTTCTTGAGAATGGTGCTAATCCAAATATACTTGATTATTCTAATGATTATAGAAGGACAGCTTTAGATTATACTACGAATGAAGAGGTAAGGAAATTAATAACTAATTATGGTGGTGAAAACGGAAAGTATTCCTATGTAAATAAAGTGGCTTTTGGTCCTACATTTTATACAACTGACTTTGATAGTCCTATATATTATTATGGTGGTGGATTTGAATTATATCTTGATAAGTCTGTAAGCTTATACTGGACGTTTGCGTATGGAGAAAATAGTGGTTACAAAAATTATAAATTGGGTGGTATTTATTTTGCATTGCATAATATTTTCACTCTTTTTAAAACAAATTATGACAAGGAGTATAATGAAAAGAATTTTCTTTTTAAAGCCCTTCTTGTACTTTCTGCTATATCACCAGAAGGTATATATATAAACTTTTATGTAAATGATTACCCTTTTATTTTTTATAGTATATATGCAGGCTTTGCTGGGCTTGATATGGCAAGTTCTCCGTATGACAAAGACTTTTATGTGAGTGGTGCTATAGGTGGTAGGGGTGGGATTATTCCTATAGATGATTTAAGAATAACTTTATTTTTTAATTTGAGACTTACATATAACACAGGTAATGGTGGTTACGAAATGGGGGGAGGAATCTCTTATAAATTTTAATTTTTTATAAAACTATAAATAAATATTTTTTTGAGGGGTTTTTATGAACCTTAGAAAAGAACTTAATTTTTTAGGAATATTTTCTCTTGCAACAGGTGCTATGATAAGTTCTGGATTGTTTGTACTCCCAGGTTTTGCTTATAATATTGGTGGTGCATCTATATTTTTAGCCTATCTTATAGGTGGGATTATAGCAATTTTAGGTCTTTTTTCTGAAGTTGAGATAGCAACAGCAATGCCAAAAGCAGGTGGAAGTTATTTTTATATAACAAGGATAATGGGTCCTGCTGTAGGTAGTATAAATGAAATTGTTACATGGTTTACTCTTACTTTAAAAACATCGTTTGCAATTGTTGGTATGTCAGCCTTTTTGCAATATATAGGTAATATTGACTTTAGAATAGCAGGGGTTGTTACTAGTATTATTTTTTGTATAGTAAACCTTTTTGGTATCAAAGACTCAGTTAGGATTCAAATTTACCTTGCTACTTTTTTAATTGCAATACTTTCTTTTTTTATATTTAAAGGTCTTTCTTACATAAAACTTGAAAACTTTGACCCTTTTTTCAAAGATATGAGTATTTTTTCAACTGTTGGTTTTGTTTTTGTTTCTTATGGGGGACTCCTTAATATAACGAGTGTATCAGAAGAGGTTAAAGATCCTGGTAAAAATATTCCCAGGGGTATGTTTGTTTCTGCTATTTTAACAACAATATTGTATACTTTTGTTGTATTGATTACTGTTGGTGTTTTAGGTCCAAGGCTTGTATCAGGTGAAAATGGTATTACTCTTACTCCAATATCTGATGCTGCTCACACTTTTTTAGGTACTCCAGGTGAGGTTCTTTTAGGTATAGCTGCTATACTTGCATTTGTTTCAACTGCTAATGCTGGAATAATGGCAGCCTCAAGATATCCTTTTTCTTTAAGTAGGGATGGTCTTTTACCAAAATTATTTTCTAATGTAAATAAAAAAAATATTCCATATGTTTCTGTATTGACTACAACGCTTATTGTAATACTAACAATATTTATTGAACTTGATTTTTTAGTTAAAGCAGCATCTACAGTAGTTGTGTCAGGTTATATTATGTCAAGTTTGGGTGTTATAGTATTAAGAGAAAGTAAAATATTAAACTACCATCCTTTGTTTAGGTCTCCTTTTTATCCTTACATACAAATAACTACTATAATAATAGCTGTTTTTCTTATTGTTGAGATTGGTATTACTGCATTTTTGACTACTTTAGGATTAATTTTATTAAGTGGTTTGTTTTATATATTTTATGGGAGTAAAAAGAGAATTGAAGAGTATGCTCTCCTTTACTTAATTGAAAGAATAACCAATAAGCAACTTGTAACAAGAAGGCTTGAAAATGAACTTAAGATGATAATAAGAGAGAGAGATAATATAACTAAGGATAGGTTTGATATGATAGTTGAGAAAGCATGTGTACTTGATACAGATGCAACTACTGCTGATAATCTATTTAAAGAGATTGCAGTTTTATTGTCTGATAAAATTGATCTTGATAAAGAAAAAATATATAAGTTACTTAAAGAAAGGGAAGAGGAGAGTAGTACTGCTATAACGAATTTTCTTGCTATACCACATATAATTATAGAGGGTTCAAATAAGTTTTATATTGTTCTTGCAAGATCAAAAAATGGTGTATTTTTTTCTGACAATTATCCTTCTATTAAAGCTATTTTTGTACTTATCGGAACAAAAGATGAAAGGAATTTTCACTTAAAGGCTTTATCATTTATTGCCCAAATAGTCAAAAATAAAGATTTTGAAAAAAAGTGGATATCTGCAACTAGTGAGGAAGGACTTAAAGATGTTGTAATACTAAGTGAAAGAGTAAGAGATTGAAAAAAATATTTCTTTCTTTATTACTGTTTTTTTTATCTCTTACTTTATTTTCTATCGATAAAAAAATAGTTTCTCTTACACCTGCAATAACATCTATACTTATAGATATTGGTTATTCTGACAATATTGTTGGTGTAACTTCAAATGATTTTTTTTTAAAAAGAACAGTTATTGGAACTATAATAAATATAAATGAAGAGAAAATTATTCTCTTATCACCTGATATTATAATCTATCAAGACTTTCAAGAGTTTTTAGTAAGTGGATTAAAGAATATACTTAGAAAAAAAGAGTTTATAAGACTTAATATAAAAGATGTTAATTCTATATTCAATGAAACTAAGAAGATATTAAATTATCTTGGTAAAAGTCAGAGAGAATTGAATAGGTGGATGGACGATTATAAACGTGAAATTAACAAATGTAAAAATTCTATAAATAAAAATTTTAAATACATATTTATAGTTGATAGAGACCCTGATTTTAAGAGTATCTTTGTAAGTGGTAATAGTAGCTTTATATCAGAAATTTTAAACTCTATAGGTGGGATAAATATTATTGAATCTAATAGAGATTATATAAAAATTAACCAGGAATTTTTACTTTCTTTGGATGGTGTTGTTGTATTTGATAGTTCATTTAATAAATTTTACAATAATAAACTATTTTATGAAAAATATTTAGTAATTGATAATAAAAATATTACAATACCAGACCTTAGACTTAATGAAAAGGTTAAATATTTATGTGGTTTATTAAAGTAATAGTTTTATTTTTTTCTCTTGTATTTTTTTCTTTTTCACTTTACTCTGAAGAGGTTGTTATAAAAAATGCTGATAAAATTTCATACATAAGAAAAAAAGATGAAGCAGGATATACTAAGATTGAACTTTATGGTAATGTATATATTATCTACAAAGATAAAAACATTTTTACTGATAGACTTGTGATAAAGTTTTTTAACGATGAACCAAAAGAGATAATAGGTGACGGCAATGTAATGATTGAGGATAAAAACTCAATAGTAATAGGAAACAAGTTTTTTTATTATCTTGAATCTGAAAAGCAGGTAGTTTATGAAGCACAAACATATAATAAACCTTATTTTATAAGAGGTGATTATTTTAAGTTTATTGATAAAAATAATTTTATAGCGTCAGATATAAGTTTCTCAAACTGTGAGATGTTTTATCCCCATTATTCTATATCAGCAAAAAAGGCATGGATATATAAGGATGATAAAGACTTTTTCTTTGGTTTCAGTTTGAAAGCAGGGCAGGACCCTATATTTTATTTTCCTTTTATGTACAAATCATATTATGGGACAGGTATTATAACATCAATTGGTAATGAGACAATAGGGTGGTTTGTAAATAATACTTATAAGACAAAAGGGCAGTCTTATGACTTTAAGTTTATGTTTGATCATTATCAAAGGTTAGGTGAATATTTTGGTATAAATTATAAACTTAACGGAACTCCTGGTCTTGATATTAAAACATCTCTGATATATGATAAACACATAAAATATACAGGAACAGATTTTACAAACTTTTTTGAAGAGGTAAGTGGGGAGGGGCCTGTATCTGGCAGGTCAATGAGGTATAAGGTAGATGTTAACCTTACAGATAATATACTTAATGGTGATAATATACTTTCTCTTAACACTTCTATGAATATAAAATATTTTGAGACAAGTGATCCTTTTATTCAAAGTCAATATGAAACAAGAAGGCTTGAGACTTTTGATGCTAATAAAATACTTTTTCCCCAGGAGTCACCATCTTCTATGGCATTACAGAGTGGTGGTACAGGACAAGGTAGGACAATATATTTTGCTTTGAATAATACTTTTTATGGTTTTTCACTTAATCTTATTGGTGATTTTAAATGGATACTTTCTATGAGTGATAACCCTTCTGAAGCCAGAAACCCTTATAAACCAGATTATTATAAAAATTATAAGTCTTCAATAACATTCCCTAGTATTAATTTTTCGAAGTCTTTTAGCTTATTTAATATTAACTCAGATAATTTTAAATGGCCATTTTCTTTAAGTTTATCAGGTAATTATGTTGATACAAAAAGTTATTCACTTGGGGATATAACATCAGAGTCTTTGAATAGGGGTATTACAACAAATCTTAATATGCCTTTGACATACAATTTTAGCAACTATAGTTTAATTTCTAGTTTTGCTATTTCTAATATTATAAACATTGGGGATACATCCTCTTACAGTTCTGGGGTTTTATCTAGAGAAATGAGAACATCAGATATTACAACAAACTTTAATAATCCTATATCTTTTAATGCAAAGTTTAATACTTCATCTTTAACATCGTCTGTTCCACTTACATTTTCTTATAAGATTTACAAACAAGAAACAAAGAATCCAACAATAACTGACATAGATAGTGATAGATTAAATAGTTATAAGTATTATTCTTATAATATTGGTACAGATACCAAATACAGTTTTTTAGAGGATTATGAATATCTTAACTCTTCAATACAAGCAAGAATGACTTATTCATATTCAAAAAAGTATGACCTGCCTCCATCTATCTATAATACTACATCGACTTATAATTATTTTGCATCGTTTAATACATTAATGTCTTCTATTACGTTTTCTACGTTTACCAATACATCTCCTGGTGTTACGGGTGAAAGCAGAGAGGGGCCTATTAATATTGGATTTCAGAGTCAAATTATCCCTTTTTTTTCAGTATCAAATAATCATGTTTATAGTAGATATGAGAAAAGAAGTAAGACCAATGACTTTTCTATTACATCATCTATTAAGGCAAAAACTGATATTTTTGATAATTTCTGGTTAAATAGTTTTTCATTTACTCTAAGGTGGTATAAAGACTATATTAACTTTAGGTCTGATTATATAAATTATAATATGTCCATAAATTTTAATATTACAAGATTATGGGAATTAAGTTTTGTATTTTCAGGACAGAATAATAGATTGTACTATTATACTGATAAGGTGAGTAAACAAGAGAGAAGAGACTTTTTTGATGATCTTATAAAGTCTTTGAAAATATGGTCTATAAAGGACAGAGAATATACATACTTTAAAATGAACTCTTTTGGTTTTAATGTAAAACATAACCTTCACAAATGGTATTTTGAGTTTACATCATCTTTCACACCAAGGCTTGATCCTAATGGTTCCTTTTATTTTGAAAGTCTTATAGGTTTTAAACTAGTATTAACAGAAATACCTGGACTTTCACCACCAGAGATAAAAAAGGAATATGGAAAATGAAATATATAAAGACTGCTGATAATAGTTTAACATTGTACTCTGAAGAATATCAAGAGACTTATCATACAGTAGCAGGTGCATACTCTGAAGCAATTAATAAGTTTATAGAACCATCTGGGATACTCGATTGTCCTGATAATAAAAGGCTCCTTGATATTGGTTTTGGACTTGGGTATAACTCTTTTGTGCTTTTAGACCTTTTATTGAATAAAAAGAGTGATATTAGTTTTAGTATATATTCTGTGGAAAAAAATAAAAGTCTACTATCTTACTGTTTTTTTGAAAAGTATGCTGAATATTATAAGAGACTTGAAAAAGATGGTGAGTTTAAAATAAATAACATATATTTTAAACTTTTTATAGGTGATGCAAGATTAATAATAAAAAATTTTGAAAAAAAATTTTTTGATCTTGTTTTTTTAGACCCATTTTCACCCCCTAAGAATCCTGAGTTATGGACACTCCAGTTTTTTAGAAATATCAAAAGTCTGTTAAAAGATGATGGTAAGGTCTTAACATATTCTTCTGCACTTCCAGTAATATCTGCTTTTTTAAAAGCAGGTTTTTATGTTGGTTATACCCCAGGTTTTGGAAGAAAAAGAGGGGGATTAATAGCTTCTCTTAAAAAAGAGGATATTAAAAAAGAGTTGACTGAAGATGATTATTTTCTTGTCAAAAACTCCGCAAGAGCAATTCCTAATTATGATAAGGGTTTATGGGATAAAGATAAAATAGTTGAGTATAGAAATAAATTAATCAGTATGGCAAAATTATACCATATTCGTATGCCACACAAAAAGGCTTTGTCTCTACTTAAAAAGAATATTAAAACTTGTTCTTAATGATTCTTTTTCTCATTATTTTTAAATATTATCCGATTTAGAAATAATGTTTTTTTGGGGAGGAAATAATGGAATTGTATATAAATAATAATAAGGTTGATTATAGGTTAAACAATGAAAAGTCTTTAAATGAGGTAGTTAATTTTTTGAAAACATGGGTAAGTACTCAGGGTGGGTTTATTAAAGATATTTTGGTTAATGGTAATAATATTGAGAGTATATCTGATATAAAGCTTGAAGATATAAAAAGGATGGATGTTATAGTAAGTTCAGCAATAAATGAAGTTGAAGAAACAGTTCCAGTCTTAAAAGATTATATTCAAAGATTTATAGAAAATATTGAATCACCATACTTTACAGACGACAAGAACGAGAAAATAGAGGGTATTTTATGGGTAATAGATGCTATAACTCTTACTGTTAAGTCTTTAAAACTTGATCCTTCATACATATATTACAATGGTAGGAGTCTTGATGAGATTATTAACTTTCTCTCTATAAGTTTAAAGACTATTATTGAAAATATCCATAATACTGAGTTTTTTAAGACATATTTTATTGAAGGAATAAAACCTAAATTATCAGATCTTATTTTATATATAGAGAGAATAATTGATTTTTATAACTTTATTGTTGGGAAAAATAATGAGTTTTTAAAATCTATAATTTCAGAAATTGATATTTTTAAAAACAGTATTTCTGGGTTTGCTTTAATGATTAATGAGGGTAGAGATAGAGATGTTTTAGTATTTATTCAAAAATTGCTTAAGTTTTTTGAGTTTTTAATGCTTGTTTTATCTTTAAGATCTTATGATATATCCTCATATCATGAAAGTATAATAAACTCTTTTAACAGTGTATATGAATATTTTAAGGAAAAGGATTATGTTAGTGTAATAGATATTATTGAATATGAGATATCAGAAAAACTTGATAGGATTAGAGATGATATTTTAAAGGTTTGTTAATGCTAAAAGGATTTGGGATATCAAAGACTTACAAATATCATGGTTTTTATAAGAGAGTACTTGATAATATTGATATAGAAATAAAAGAAAAGAGTATTAATCTTTTAATTGGTAAGTCTGGAGAGGGAAAAACAACTTTACTTAAAATACTTGCAAGAATTATTAAACCTGATTCAGGTACTATATTTTTTAATGGTAAAAAACTAGGATTTATGGACGGATTTTACAGACAAAATACTGGATTTATCTTTCAAGACTTCAAATTAATACCGTATTTAAATGTTTTTGAAAACATAAGCTTGCCAATTAAAATAAGAGGAAAATATAATAAAGATTGGATATTTAGTGTTATGGAGTTTATAGGGATAAAAGATTTATATAAAAAGTATCCTTATATGCTATCAGGTGGTGAAGCACAGAGGGTTGGTATAGCAAGGGCTGTTGCTTCAGGTGCCAAGATAATATTTGCTGATGAACCTACTGGAAATCTTGATAAGGATACTGGTAAATCTGTTATAAACCTTTTCAAGAGTATTAAGGATGAGTTTGGTATTACACTTGTTATTGTTACCCATGATGATGAGTTCAGACAAGCAAGTGACTTTATTTTTGAGCTTTCAAATTCTAAAATAAGGTGTTTGAATGTTTAAGTCTTTTTTTTATTCTCTTTTTCTATATACTAAAAGATTAAAATTTTATTCTTTTCTATACATATTTACACTTTTTATTATTGTTTTGATTCTTGGATTATCTTTATACTTTATAAACAATATAAGTTTATTTTCAGAAAAAGTAAAAAGTGTTACCCCTGAAAATAGGATTAAAATTGTATTAAAGGATGAGGGGATAAAAAAGAAAAATGGTGGAATATTTTCTTTATTTTCAAAGGATAATATTATAAAAAAAGAAAAAAACTTTATTAAACCAGATACTGTAAAAAAAATAGAGTCTATAAGAGGTGTTAAATCTACAATTAAATTGTATAATATAGACTTTCCCGTAAGTGTCTATTTTTCTATACCAGGTTCATCCAATTATTTTAATGCTGAAATTGTAGGTATTGGTATTGATTCAAATTATGCAAAGAGTTTTGTTAAAAAAGGTGATTTTATATATAAAGAGGGAAAGGAAGTACCAATACTTATTGCTTCATATCTTATTGAAGTCTTTAATTCAATTTTTGAAGCTAATAATTTTCCTTTAAAACTTACAAAAGAGAATGTTCTGGGATTTACTTTTAATATTGTTGTAGGTTCATCTTTTATGGTTGGAGGTAAACCACTTGATAATTTAAGATGTAAAGTAGTAGGTTTTATAGATATGGACTATACTATGGGTATTGCAGTCCCTTCTGAGCTTGTTGCTAAGTATAAAAAATATTATTGGTCAAATTTCAAGAATAATTATTTTGACTTTTTAATTTCATATATTGATATAAAAGAATATAATACCATAGAAAAAGAACTTGACAGGTTAGGACTTAAAATTAAAAAAAGTGATAATCTTTTTAATAAAATATCTGATATAATAAATACTATACTTGAAGTACTTAAAATAACTGTTACTTTGGTATTTTTTGTAATAGGAGTACTTGGAATTATTGGCATTATTTATACACTTATCTTTATGCTTAAAGGAAGAAGAACAGAGTTTTATATATATAATTTTTTTGGTGGCATTAACATTACTTCATTTTTATTCTGGGGTTACATAAGTATATTGAATTTTATTGTTGTATTTATAAATTATTTTATTATAGAATATTTTATTGGTCTTGTTTCAAAATCTATATCAAAAGTAGATATATATAATTTTATTGAACTTGATAATATATTAAAATCTATTCTTTCATATTCTCCAGGATTTGGTTTGAATTATTCTATTAAGGTTTTTTTAATATTTGAAGTAATAAGCTTTATTGTCATATATATCTATAACTTATTTCTGGTAAGAAAAGAGACTTGATTCAAAAAAAATTATTTTTTCAATATCTATTCCAATATCTTTTGCCATAATTATAAACTCTTTTATGTAGTTTTCCTCTATTTGACCTATAAATGTTTTGTTTTCAGAGTCAATTATATTATCTTCTGTAACCATTATTGAAAATGGTATATATATTGTGTTTTTTAGCGGTATTTCAGAAAATGTTTTTTTTATCTTTTCCTCATTCTCTTTTGAACAGGTAAATAAAAATGTTTTATATTTTTTTTCTATAATACTTAAATCTTTCAATATTAATAATTCTTCTATTTTTTCTTTTAAATCTGTAGGTCTTTTTATTGAAAGTAAAGATATCCTTTTTTCGTTATCTTTTAATTTCCTTTTTAATCTATAAAAAAGCCTGCTTTCATTTTCATTAGAAAATATTAATACTATTGAGTGTAATACCTTTTTATAAGGTTTTATTTTTAATGGTTCATCAAACTCTGTGTATATTATTTTGTTATCTATTCCTTTTATTTTGATTAGTAAGAGTTCTTCTAATTTTTCATACTCTATTTCATCATAAGTGTTGAATTTATCACTTATTTCTTTAATAAAGTTTTTTATATTTTCAGCTTCAGTATCATATATAATGTATTCCATCTTTATATATTAACCTTTCTGTAATAAAGATTTTCTGGCTCAATATTGCCTGTGAAAACTATACTTGCATCCCCTTTCATTATAACCTCTTCAAAGTCATATTCAATTTCTATATCACCACCCAAAAGATGAACAGTAACTTTTGAATTAACAAGTTTTTTTAGCCTTGCTGCTACTACTGTTGCGGCTGTCCCAGTCCCACATGCTAATGTTATTCCTGCACCCCTTTCCCATACTCTCATTATTATCTCATTTCTATTCAATACTTGAGCAAACTCTACATTTGTCCTTTTTGGAAATAGAGGATAGTTTTCTATTTTAGGCCCCCACTTTTTTATATCAACTTCTTCAACATTATCAACAAAGATTACAGCATGTGGATTACCCATTGAAACCAGAGTAGCTTTAAATATAACACCATCAACCTCTATCTCTTCATCTATTGCTGGTTCTATCCCTTTTTTTGTAAAAGGTATTTTTTCTCTTTCAAATATTGGTTTACCAAGGCTTGCTTTTATAAGATTATTTTCTATTTTTATATTATTTATTCCAGGAAGTGTTTTAACCCTAAACTCATTTTTATTTATATAACCTTTAGTAATAAGATATCTTACAAATGCCCTAAGTCCATTGCCACACATAGCTTCACTACCATCAGGATTTAGCATAGTCATTTTATATAATTCATCCTCTTTATCTACTATTAATATCCCATCACTTCCTATTCCAAAGTGTCTATCACATAGAATAGGAGCTATATTTTCAATATCATATCCTTTTATCCACTCTCTTTCAACAAGTATAAAATCATTTCCTGTGGCCTGTACTTTTACAAACTTCAATTTATACCTCCTATAGAATAATTAAAATTTAATTATTTTTTATATATAATAACTTATTATCTATTTTTTGTTATTTAAATTTTTGAAATTATTTTAAAATTTATTTTTTAATAAAATTTTAATTTTTTGGGATTTTATTATCAAATTTTATTATCTAAAATTTTTTAAATAAATGAGGCTGTTGTGCTTGATAGATTACAGGAAAAAATAAAAGATGTTTTCAGAAATTTAAGTGGTTCAGGTAAGATAAGTGAAAAAAATATTGAGGATGGAATAAGAGAAATAAAACTTGCATTACTTGAAGCGGATGTTAACTATAAAGTTGTAAAAGAGTTTGTTGATGAGATAAAAAGAGAGAGTATTGGTCAGAAAGTTATTTCTAATGTTAATCCTGTTGACTTATTTTATAAGATAGTTTATGAAAAAATAAAAGAGTATCTTGGCCCTGAAAATAAAGGTTTTGATATAAAACCTGGTAAGACAAATATTGTAATGCTTGTTGGTTTACAAGGTAGCGGAAAAACTACTACAGCAGCAAAGCTAGCATACTTTTTTAAAGATAAGGCCTCTCCATTAATTGTTGGGGCTGATATTTATAGACCAGCTGCAAAAGAGCAATTAAGAAATCTTGCTGTATCAAATAACTTTGCTTTTTATACTGAAGACAAGGATCCTGTAACAATATGTAAAAATGCAATAAATTATGCAAAAAAGAACCTTCATAATCTTGTTATACTTGATACAGCAGGTAGGCTTCACATAGATAATGAACTTATGAAAGAGCTTGTTGATATTAAAAAAGCTGTTTTACCTGATTATATATTTTTTGTTGCAGATGCTATGGTTGGGCAGAGTATTGTTGATGTTGCTAAGAGTTTTGATGAACACCTTGATATAAATGGTGTTATACTTACAAAGTTTGATAGTGATGCAAAAGGTGGGGCTACACTCTCTATAAAAAAGGTTACTGGTAAAAGTATATCTTTTATAGGTGTAGGAGAAAAAATACAGGATTTTGAGGTTTTCTATCCTGAAAGAATAGCATCAAGGTTGATAGGTAGGGGTGATATTTTAACACTTGTTGAGAAAACGACAAAAGCAATTGAAGAGTATGAAATAAAAGAGATGACTGAAAAAATGATGTCCGGAAAAATGGATCTTGAAGACCTATTAAAACAATTGAAAGTTCTGAAAAAGCTTGGTGGTGTTTCTGCTGTAATGGAGATGTTACCATTACCCTCCGGTGTTAAGAATGCTGATCCATCTGAGGAAATAAAAAAGATGGAGGCTATTATTTTATCTATGACTCCACTTGAAAGAAAGAATTATAGGATATTGAATATTTCAAGGAAGAAAAGGATTGTAGGTGGGAGTGGGACAACAATGAGAGATATAACAAAGTTTCTTGATAATTTTCAGAAGATGAGTAAGATGGTTAAAAAGTTTTCAAAAAATGCTAAAATATTAGAAAAATTTATGACCTCGAATAAAAATGTATTAGATTTAAATGACAAAATTAAGGATATAGATTTAAAAAACTTTAAACTCTAAATTAGGAGGTGAAATTGGTCAAAATAAGGTTAAAGAGAATGGGTAGAAAAGGGCACCCATTCTATAGAATTGTAGTTGCAGAGGAAACTGTTAAAAGAGATGGTAAGGTTATTGAAGAGATAGGATATTATTATCCTACTAAAAGTGATAAAGAAAAGAATTTAAAAGAAACTGAAGTAGATATAAACAAGTATAATGCTTGGATTAAAAAAGGTGCAAAACCAACTAATTCTGTTAAACTAATTGTAAATAAACTACAACAAAATTAATAAAACAACTCAAAGGAGAGAAAGATGCAAAAAGTAAAGGTTTTTGTCGAAAACATCGTAAAATCAATTGTTGATCACCCTAATGATGTAAATATTAAAGTTGTTGAGGGTGAAAAATCAACTATTTTAGAACTCAGAGTTAATCCTGAGGACGTGTCTAAAGTAATTGGTAAAGGTGGAAGAATAGCAAAAGCTATAAGAACATTAATAGGTGTTCTTGCAGGCAGAGCTAACAAAAGAATATTTTTAGAAATATTGGAGTAAAAATTAGGGGGTTCATCCCCCAGTCCCTAAAATTTTTATTTATAATAATTAAACTTTACATAATTGTCTTTAATTAAGGTATATTTTCTCGATTTTTTCATAATTTGTAGAATTAAATAAGCTTACTCTTATGTTTTTAAACTCCTTTTCTAAGTTATTTATTAGGTTCTTTATATATTCTCTTTTCGTATTTCCATCAAATGGGCATGCACATTTTACAGTTTTTATTTCAAGTCCTTTTACAAGTTTTTCTATCTCTTTTTCCTCTATTAGAGCCATAGGTCTTATTATAGTTATTTTACCATCAAATATCTGTAGTTTAACTGGCATAGTTGCAAACTTACCGTGATAAAAAAGATTTAAAAGAAGTGTTTCTATTATGTCATCTTTATGGTGTCCTAAAGCTACTTTAGATATGTTGTATTTTTCAGCAGTTTCAAATATTTTTTTTCTTCTTATCCAGCTGCACCAGAAGCAACCTATTTTATCTTTTTTGCTTTCAGTTTTAACGGGTAGCTCATCTATAATCAATTTTACTGCCTGTTCTTCACAAAATTTTTTAACATATTTAGCTATTTCTTCTCTTTTGGAATTTTCTATTAGTTCGTTTTTAAGATGGAGGGCAATTATATCATATTTTTTAAAAAAGTTTTCTCTTGCTTCAGCTAAAAACTTAAGCATAATAAGGCTATCTTTGCCACCAGATACAGCAACAAGTATTTTATCATTATTTTCTATAAGATTATATTTAATAATTGCACTTGAAAACTTTTTTTTGACTCTTTTGGATAAACTCATATTAATTATAATTTAAAAAACTTATTATTTTTTTTATTTCAACAGACTCTTTTACATCATGGACTCTTATTATATCAGCACCATTCATAAAAGATATTGTATTTAAAATTATTGAACCATTTTTTCTTTCTTCAACACTATTATTTAAAATTTGTCCTATCATACTTTTTCTTGATAGTCCTATAAGTACCGGTAATTTAAACCTATCTTTAAAATATTTTATATTTTTTAAAATATTTATGTTATCTTCTAGCCTTTTTCCAAAACCTATGCCAGGGTCAATTATTATTTTATCTCTCTTTATTCCTTTTTCTTCTGCTTCCCTTATTCTTTCTTCAAAAAAAGATGCGATTTCTTCTACAACATTATCATAGTACGGATTTATTTGCATATTTTCAGGGTCGCCTTTCATGTGCATTATTATACAATATGAGTTATATTTTGCTATTATGTCAATCATTCCTTCTTTTCTAAGACCGTATATATCATTTATTATATCAGCCCCTTCCTCAAGAGCTATTCTGGCAACTTCTGGTTTATATGTGTCAATAGAGATTATAATATTGCTATAGTTTTTTCTTATTTCTTTTAGTACAGGAATAAGCCTTTTTAACTCTTCTTTAGCGTCTATTCTTTTTGAGCCTGGCCTTGATGATTCAGCTCCAATATCAATAATATCAGCTCCTTCCGATATTATTGATTCTACTCTGTTTAATGCTAGGATTAAACTATTATATTTTCCCCCATCAAAAAATGAATCGGGGGTAATATTGATTATTCCCATTACATATTTTTTATTTTTAAAGTCTATCATTTCTTTATTGTTTCTTCAAGAATATTTATTAGATGATTCTTTTTTTCCTGGTTGGAGTAATGATTTATAATAAAGTTTCTTAATGTTTTTAAATGTTTTTTATTGTTATCGAGTTCTTTTATAACCTGTTTAAACTCAGTATCTACATATTCGTAAAGTCTGTTTATCATCTTTGAGTAGTGTTCAGTTTCAATTTCTACAGCTATTTCCAGGCATCTATCTAATTTAAACTCTTTTTTAAGGCTTGATCTTATATATCTTATTAATTTTTCCATAACACATATAAACTCTTCTTCTTTATATTCATTTGTTATAAAGTCATTATTTCCTACCTGTTCGACAAGAGATAGAGCTTCAAATATACTTGATTTTTCAAGACTTCTACTTATCCAGAAGTTATGTATAACAGGTTCATCAAAACACTTAGCAAAGTTTATGTAGAGTATTTCAAGCTGTCTGTCAATTATTTCAAGATATTTTATTATTTTTCTTAATTTCATATTTATTCCTTAGGATTTTTACCTATAATACTTTTTAATTTTTTTATTTTAGAATTGTCTATAATTGCTTCCTGGTTATTTTTCTTTATCTCATCAATTAATATATTTTCTCTAAAATTAGATAACCTATTTATTTCATTGTTTAATAATGGTTTTACATTTTCTGTTTTTATTTTATGTATATTTTTTGCGTTCTCATTTAGTTTATTTACTATACTTTCAATATCTGGTTTTTCTACCTTTTCTATCTTTATACTTTCAATATCCCTGTTTGAGTTTACAGTTTCTTTGTTATTTTCTTTTTTAAATATATTATTCTTACCTGTTCCAAATACTTTTGAACCTATTTTATTAATAAACATCTGCCCCTCCCTTAAAAATATCTCTTTAAAATTAATAAAATTAACCTAAATTAATCAAATCATTTATTTCTCTTATTATAGATTCGTTTATATTTTCTCCTAATAATATTATAAGCCCATTTATCAAATTATTGCCATCAATATTTTCTATTATTGGTGATATAAATAGTGATTTTAAGTTTTCAATTGGTTCATTATTGAAAAGTTCTTTAACAGGGGTTACACTATATGCATTGTCTGGTACAAATAAAGACTTTCCGTTTTCTATATAATATTTAAATATCCAATTTTCATTTTTTATATCCACATTTACGCTATTTTTTGAAAAGTGTGGGACAAAGTTTCCTATTTCATCTCGTAAAAATAACATTATTGAATAGTTTTGAACATTTTCAAGTAATGAGTTTATATTTTTCCATAGTGATTCATATTTTTTCGCTGATTCTTCCTGTTCTTCAACCTCCTCTATTATTGTAACAAGTTCTTTATCCTTAGGTTTTTTTTCTTCTCTGGGTTTGGTAAAATAATCATCAGGTATTTCATAAGTTTCTTCTTCCTCTTCATCTTCTTTATCAAGTGGTTTTTTAAACTCTTTTGGTTCATCTTCTTCGTCAGCAATGCTTAACATTTTTTCGCTTAAAAAGTCTTCTGTTTCATAATTTTCTATTTGTGACTTATCTATCTCATACTTTATTCTTACTGCTGATATTATTGATATGAGTATAAGAAATGCACCTACTATTAATAGTATTATTTTATGAATTATATTAAGAGGAAACTCTTTTGGGTCACAGTAAACTAATAGAATTGTATTTAGTACTGGTTCTTCCCTCAGTTTAATATTTATATTTTTATACATAAGGTATGAACCTTCTATTTCAATTTGATACATTTTGTTAGTTGATGATAATTGAGGTATTAAAGATATTAACAGATTTGTGTTTTTATTAAATGTTTCATTATCTAGATTAATAAATATAGCATTTGCTGATATTGTAAGCCCCTTATTTAAAAACTGGTAAATGTTTTTTACGTGATTATAAAAAAGATTAAAGTCTCCTACTAGAAAAAACATTTTGTCAGATATTTTTCTATAAAGTATTATTTTTTCTTTGTTTACAAATATTTTTGTAATATCATCTTTTACAAGATCAAGGTTGCTTGATAAAGCCCATTTAAGCCATTTTATTGTGTCAGGATGCGGTTCTGAAAAACTGTATTTTATATTTATTTCGTTGTCAGTTATTAATATATTTTCTAAAATTATTGAGTCAAATATCTGATTTTTTATAAATATTTTTATATCTTCTTCCTTTATCTCACTCTCTCTTTCTTTAAAAAATGTTTCAATAGTATTTATTTTTAAGATCAGGTCTTTTTTCAATATATTTCTAAACTCATTTGATATATTTTCAGTTATTGTATTAGCTTGGTTTAAAAAATCTTCCTTGAAAATAAAAACCCTTCTTTTTATCATGAATATTAGTGATGTGAGTATAATTATTGGTATTATTATAACAACTATCATTGGAAATATTTTTTTAAACATATTTTTCTCCATAAAACTCTTTTAATTGTTATTTTAATAATAATCGTTTGTTTTAAATTTTAATTTATAATTTTTATTTGTACATATATTTTTTAATTTACAATAAAAATTAATATTAAACTTAATCAAAAAAATTTTAAGTTTTAAAATTTTAACTTTATTTAATACTTTCTTAAATTGAAGATAAAATACTCTAGAATTAATAAGAACTAGTTTTTTATAAATTGATTAATGTAAATTTAATTTTTTATAAAAGTTTATTGGTTATAAATGAAAAATAATCTATTTTTTATAAATTATGATATTCTCTAGTAAATAATTCTACAGCTTCTTCTATTGCCTCTTCTGCATCTTTTCCTTTAGCGACTATTTTTATATTTGAATTGTATACAAGGCAGTTTGCTAACAGGTCTACAGCTGACTTTGCTCGTATTCCATAATTTGAACCCTCTTTATATACAAGTATTTCTGAATCAAACTCCTGCAACTTTTTTGCAATATAAGCTGCAGGTCTTACATGAATTCCATTTTTATTTGCTATTTTTACATATTTTTCTATAGATTTTTCCTCAGTGATCACATTTTCCCCTTATTTAGGTTTATTATTAATAATAGAATCTACTAGGATTTTTTTTATTTCTTCATTCCAATTTTTATTTTTAATTATCTCTAACTCTTCATTAATATTTGTTTCTATGTGATATGGGTCTCTTGCCAATAAATATTCCATTATATCAATTGCATTTTCAGCGTCTTCGCCTTCAGCTGTTAAAATTAGTTCGTCTCCTTTTATTATCTCTAATAGAATTATTTCTATTAGTCCATCTTTTTTTATATTTACTTTTGAGTTTTTTTTCTTTGAAAAAAGATGAATTTCTGATAAAAGTTTTTCTGAAATAGATTTTATTATCTGTCCAGGCCTTATATGTAATCCGTTTTTATGACCAAAATTTATAGACTTTTCTAATTTTTTGCCCATATATTTAAAATTAATCATAAAATTGATTCATTTAAAATTTTTCAAATTTATGTTTTATAAAAAATGTTTATTACCGAAAAAGAAAAATAAAAAATTAGGATTATTGTATGGATATATATGAGATAGAAGGTGGTTTTAAACTTAATGGTAATGTTGTTATAAGTGGTTCTAAAAATGCTGCTTTGCCTATTATGGCAGCAACAATTTTAACAGATGATAAGTGTATTATAGAAAATGTGCCTGATCTTAAGGATATAAAGACTATGATAGAGCTTTTGGAAATTATTGGGAAAAAGGTTCAGTTTAATAATAATACTCTTATAATTGAACAGACAGAAAATATTAATACTAGGGCTCCATATGAGATAGTTAAGACAATGAGAGCATCAATTGCTGTCTTAGGACCTTTGCTTGCTAAATATAATAAAGCTGAAGTTTCTCTTCCAGGTGGTTGTGCAATAGGACCAAGGCCTGTTGATCTTCATATAAAAGCTATGAAAGAACTGGGTGCTATAATTAATATAGAGAAAGGTTATATTAATGCAAAGGCTCAAAAATTGATAGGTACTACTTTAACATTATTTGGACCTGCAGGACCTACAGTACTGGGGACTGAAAATGCAATGATGGCTGCAACTCTTGCTGATGGAGAAACTATAATTGAACCTGCTGCAATGGAACCTGAGGTTACTGACCTTGGTAACTTTCTTATAAAAATGGGGGCTAAGATAGAGGGGCTTGGTACATCTACTATCAAGGTTAAGGGCGTAAAAAAATTAAAAGGTGTTAAACACAGTGTTATACCTGATAGAATAGAGGCAGGAACTTTTATTACAATGGTTGGTGCATGTGGTGGTGAGGTTAGGTTAGATAATGTTTATGTGGCCCATATAAATAATATAATAGATAAAGCTAAAGAGGCTGGGCTTGAGATAGAAACTGAAGAAAATAGAGTGTATGTAAGAAAAAAATCAAGCCTTGAGGGAATAGAAATTTCAACATTACCTTACCCAGGTTTTCCAACAGATATGCAACCTCAGTTTATGGCTATGTTAGCTACTGCAAAAGGCTTATCTATAATTACTGAAAATATATTTGAAGATAGATTTATACATGTTGGAGAACTACAGAGGATGGGAGCAAACATAAGAGTTGAAAAAGGGACAACAGCTATAATAAAAGGTGTTAATAAGCTTAAGGGAGCATCTGTAATGGCAAGTGATCTTAGGGCAGGGGCTGGTCTTGTAATAGCAGGTTTATCAGCAGAGGGTATAACAAGGGTTCAGAGAATCTATCACATAGACAGAGGTTATGAAAAATTTGAAAATAAGATTACTTCTTTAGGTGGAAGAATAATAAGAAAAAAAGAGGATTAAGGAGGTATTTATGAACATAGGAATGTATAGTGCTGCATCAGGTATGCTTGCTCAATGGACTGCACTTGATATCGCATCAAACAATCTGGCAAATGTAAATACTACTGGTTTTAAAAAAGATGAGGTTTTATTTAAAGCTTTTCCTGAAAGACTTATGTCAAGATTTTATGATAATGTTGTTAAAATACCTTTGGGTTCAATTGATAAAAGCCCTATTGTGGGAAAGATGGGGACAGGAGTTGAAGTAAATGAGGTTATAACACGGTTTGAAAAAAGGGATGGAGAGACTATAATACCTTTTAAAAAGACTGATAATAAGTTTGACCTTGCTCTTGATGGAGAGGGTTTTTTTACAATTGCAACTGATAAGGGAGAAAGATACACAAGAGCTGGAGCTTTTACTATAAATCAGGACGGAATACTTGTTGATATGAATGGATTTCCGGTTTTAGGTGAAAAGGGTATTATAAATGTAGGATATGCTGACTTTAAGGTTGATGAGTTCGGTAATGTTGCTATAAAACAAGACCTTTCTATGGAGTGGGAGGTTATTGATAAACTTAAACTAGTTGACTTTTATGATAAGAGAGGAATTGTAAAAGAGGGAAAAAACTATTACTATTGGACAAAAGAGGCTGGTGAAATAAAAGAACCTGAAAATCTTAAAGTCTTACAGGGTTTTCTTGAGGGTTCAAATGTTAATCCAGTTATTGAAATGACAAAGCTTATTGAGATTCAAAGAGCTTACGAAGCATGCCAGAAAGCAGTTCAATCAGAGGATCAGTTGTTAGGTAGAGCTGTTAATGATATCTTAAACATGAGAGGATAGTATATTGTTATGATATATAAAGAGAGGATTAGAACATCGTCAAGAGAAGTACTTATAGATATAACTTCTATTATAAAAAATGTTGTTAAAAGATCAAATATTGTTTCGGGTATTGCATTTATTTATGTTCCGCATACTACATGTGGAATAACTATAAATGAAAATGCAGACCCTGACGTTAAGAAAGATATTATAAACGCACTTGCAAATATAGGAATAGAGTCTATAAGTTTTTATCACCTTGAGGGCAACTCACCAGCACACGTTAAGTCTACTATAGTAGGTTCAAGTATAACTGTTTTTATTGAGAATTCTGATTTGGTACTTGGTAGATGGCAGGGGATTATGCTTGCTGAGTTTGATGGTCCACGTGAAAGAGAAGTATGGATTAAAATAATAAAAGAGTTATAATCTACCACCTATCATAAAACCTATTGCATATTCTTTATAAACAAGCCCATATGCAAAATATAGTTCCATTGCAGGTATTATTACTTTGTTTATAAAAAATCTTAATGATATTCCTGTACTATAATCAAGTCTCCAGTTATTACTTTTCTCTTTCCAGTAAGCAGAGTCAAAAAAAGGGACTACCAAAAAGTCAGTTGAAAACACTTTTGCCAATGGTATCCTGTATTCAATATTATTTGTTATTGCAGTCTCTGTTCTTATCTGATATTTTTTATAGCCTCTAAGTGGACCTACATAAAAAGTTGCATCCTGGCCTATTGTTTCTTCAAAAAAGTTATCTATTTTAAAAGTATGAAACATATTAAAAGCTATATATATATTCTGTCTTTTGTATGGATTTATAAAACTTTCAAACTTAAGACCTGTGATACTTCTTTTAATATCACTGAACCATAAGTCTTTTTCATAAAATAGCCCTAAATAATTTCCCTCACAATAATAACCATCGTAGTTTGTCCAATCAAGTTTAAGGAATAGTCTTGTAAAAGAGTTTTTACCTTTCTCAATATAGGGTTCTTTGACTATTTTATAATAATAATTGTAATTTGACCACATAATATAGTGCTCTCCATAGAACTGATATTTTAGTGTAATAAAGCCGCCATAGCTATCCTGGGAAAAATTATCTATAACACTGTTCATATCAAAAATATCTATATCTTTATATAGCCTGCTTGCCCCTATTACATAGGAGAAAAGTGAGTTTTTTACTCTTGGGTGAGAAAATAATGTGAAAAAATTAATTTTTTTATTTTCATATATTGGCGATATAACAATACTATTCTGATAACCAAATAGATTACTTTCTATAAATACCAGACCAAATGATGTATTCTCATTTTTATAAGCAAAGTAGGGTAGTAATATTATTGACCACTTATCTTTAACCCTTATTATTATTTTAACATTATCTTCGGATAATTTTTCTGCCTTTACTTCAACTTCTTCAAACTTCCTTTGATTATCAAGATATCTTTTTATATTTTTTAAAATATCTTCATTAAACTCGTCACCGACTTTTACTCTTGCAATACCTAATATAACTTCGCTTCTTGTTTTTTGGTTGCCTATAACTTCTATTTCACTTATTATTGTTTTTGGATATATTATGTTCTGTATTAATAGAATAATTATTAATAATAATGTTTTTTTCAAAATTATCCTTTTTAGATTATTTATTTTGAATCTGTAAGAGTAAAATTTATCTAATTTAAAATTTCTTGCTTTTAAATTTTTACCTTTTTTAGAATTTTAATATCTAACTTTTTAAAAAATAAGAAAGAATATTTATGGCCAATAAAGATAAAGAGTTTGATAAGATATTTTGGGAAAATAAAGATTTTGTTTTTAATATAGCAAGAAAGTTTTTTGATGAACAAACTGCTGAGGATATACTTCAGGAGGTTTTTATAATTATATATGTAAATTATAAAAAGTTTAGGGGTCAAAGTAATATAAGAGCATGGATTTACAGAATTACAATTAATGAGGTTTATAAAAGGATAAAAAAGATTAAAAGAGAGAAAAAGTTTGAGGAAATTTATGATATTAAAAAAAGTGAGTGTTTTGATATAAGAGAGATTGTTGATATTGTTAAAAGTATGCCTGAAAAGAGAGCTAAAATAATTATTTTAAGAGGTATTGATAACCTTGACTTTAAGACAATTGGAGAGATTATGAATATATCTTCTGAGTCTGCTAAAACTTTATATTCTCTTGGTGTAAAAGATATTCGTGAAAAATTAGGTATAGAAAAAACTAAGGGGGTTTTAAATGGAGAGGGATTGGAATAATATACTTATAAATATTAAAAAGAGGGGGAAAAGAAAAATATTTGTAAAAAATCTTTTAAAAAGTACTTTTATTTTGCTTTTTGCATTTATTTTCTTATCTATTTTTGTTGATAGGACTAAAGATAATCTAGAAATATCTAGAAAAAGCAATATTCAAAATCAAAAAAATATTAATGAGTTAAAAATTATTCTTATTACAAACTATATATATGATGATGATCTTGGTCTTTTTATTGATAAATAAAAAATTATTAGGAGGTATAAAAATGAAAAGAAAGATTATTCTTTCTTTGATGCTTTTAGCATCCTTTTCTTTTGGGATGGGCCCTGGTAATAGGCCTGGTATGGGAATGAGAGGAGAGCCTGGCTTTCCTTTTATTGATAGGTTTATACTTAAAGACATAGGTGTTGATGAGAATGTTATAAAAGAAATTCTTGATATGACAATAGAGATAAGGAAACAGATATTTGATCTCCAATCTGAGGTAAGGAAGAATCAGCTTGATCTTCAGCTTGAACTTGAAAAACCAAACTATGATAGAAAAAAGATTAATGATCTTATAAGAAGCATAGTTGACCTTAGGGCAAAGCAACAGTATATAATTGAATCAAGAAAGTTTAGAATACTTGAAAAACTTACACCAGAGCAGAGGAAAAAATTGTTTGAATACATAGAAAACAGGAGAAAATTATTTTGGGGCAGAGTAATGAAAGGAATAGAAAATACACCACCAACAGAAGAAAAGTCAGAGTAATATTCTAAAAAAGGGGGATATTCCCCCCCTAAATTATTAAAAGAGATGTTCTAGTTTTAAGTAGATAAAGTCTTTATTGTTATATTGACCTATGTATGTATCTTTTTCACCGAATAATATGTAAGAGCCTATTATAAGTTTTGTCTGTGGTCCTAATTTCATATGAAATGAAGGTGATAGAAGGCCATCTTTATTTGTAAAACTATAGTTTCCTTTGAGTTCTATTCTATATCTTAGATTATCAAATTCATAATAAACTGTGTATATTCCACTGTGGTTGTATTCTTTTAATTTGGTACCGTATCGTGAAAGTAGGCCCTCTTCATAGTCTTTTATATAGTTAAGGTTATATTGCAGGTTTATATATAGATTTGGTATCAGAAAGTCTGTTTTATCAATACCCAAAGTTAAGTCTAAATACTCTTTTTCTATATTGTTAATTACTTTTTTAAATAGCATTCCTTTTGTAAAATAGGCTACCTCACCTCTTACTACAAATGAGCCCAGTACTCTCTCAAAGTCAAAACCAATAAACTCTATTCTGTTTAAAAATAGTTCTATTTTTTTTTCGGATAAATTAAATTCTGTAAATGGTGTCGGATCATATCCTCTGTAATATGATAATGATATATCTGTATTGAATAGATTGAAATATAGCTTTCCTGCAAAGTCACTATCTGAAATTCTATCTTTTACTTTAATTTTCTCTATTGTTGTTAATGGATCTGATTCCTTAATTTCTTTAATTATTGGAGATAGAAATGGAGAGTTTTCCTCTATAGGTAATAAGCTTTCTTTATGAATGGGGAAGAAGAATCCTTCTAACTTTAGGCTTTTATAACCTATTGAACCTTTTAATGCTATTCTTCCAAGTTTTCTATCATTTCTTTCTTCAAGTATAAGCAGCCTTAAGTCTTGTGGGCTTAATATATCTGTTGGCCTTATTTCATCAGCTTTTCCCCAGTTTATTATTTGCTGACCTATTCTAAGATTAAGTTCAATTTGTGAGATAAATTTTGAGTAGTCTATATATGCTTCAACAAGATCTCCCCTAATATCTTCACCTTTTCTATTATCAGTATCAAGTGAAAAGTGGTTTATATTTCCTTTAATGTAAAAAAATAGGTCACCGTAATTATCAGTAAACTCTATAGTGATTTTTGTTTTTTCGGCTAGATTCCCATTATCTGGAAAAGAGAGTAAGTAGGAGTTTATCTTCCCCTGTATCTTTTTACTATTTTGGGTCTGATATTGCTCTGTTGTTTTATTACTTTCCTGTTGATCTTTATAATCAACATCAACTTTAAATTCATCAAACTCATCTTCTCCCATTAAATTAAAGGGTAAAAGTAGTACAGAAAATATAAGAACTATTATTGTTCTTTTCATATTTTTATCCTTTTACCATGGTTTATGTATGTTTTGAGGATTAAACATAGTAGGATTTATATTTGGGTCTACAATAACATTTTTTACAACCATTTTTGTCTCTCTTTTTGTTTCAAGGTCTTTTGCATTTACAAAGTATGGCATATATATACCTTTTTTTATCTCTTTTACATTTGCTGATATACCTATTCTAACTGGTTTACCATCTTTTCCAAAAGACTGATATCTTACCGGAAGAAGTGTTGCCTTGTCTATCCACATTTTTATTTTTGGGAATTTTGCGTTTTTGTCTTTTGATGTTGCTTCAATTACATAACATTGAAAAGTCTCGTTACCATTTTTTACTTCCTGGTCTGGAAGTCTGTTGTAGTTATAATCATCTATTTTTCTTCCACCAAGGTCCTCGTTTGTAAAAACTGTATCTTCAAAATCATTTTGTTTTTCTGAACTTGCTATCTGTCTTGGTCTACCCACATTTGGTATATATATATACTGAATATTGTCTTTATCACCAGGCTGTTCTAAAGATAAAAATGTTACATCTCTTTTTAAACCAGATGTAAACCTGAATAGAACTTTATCCAGGTTATTTTCTCTGAGTGTTCTGATCCCTATACTTCTTGTTTCTATCTCTTTGCCATTTTCAATTACAGTAAGTTCAGCTTCAACTATTCTACTTTTAGATTTGTTTGCATCTTTTGCCATCTCAGCGATCTGTCTACCAGTATAGTTATCATTTGCAATCAGCCCTATTGGTAATAAAAGGGCTAAAATTATTTTTTTTGCTTTTTTCATTTTTCTCCTCCTAATATTTTTTTATCTATATTAAAAGTGCCTAATAATACTGGCACCAGTGTTAAAGCAAGAAAGCTTGTTGTAATCATTGTCAATGCTATTATCCATCCTACATTTATAAGAGGTTTGAAGCTTGAAAAGCATAATACGAGAAAGCCTGCTGCAACTGATATTGCGTTTATTAAAATTGCTTTACCATTTCTTAAACTTGTATTTATTATAGCTTTTTCTTTATCTTCACCTTTTTTTCTTAGAATAGTATACCCGTTAAGAAAGTGGATAGTATAATCAACCCCTGTACCAATTGCTATGTTTGAAATTATTGCAGTGGCGACATCGAGGTGAACATTGAATATTGCCATTATTGCAAAATTGAATATTATTGCTACTATAAGTGGCAGTATTGATATAGATCCTATAAATATTGACTTAAACATTATAGCAACAAGTATTGCAACCATTATTGCAGATGAGATAATACTCCATACTTGTCCATTTACTATAAGGTTATTTACCTCAAGATATAGTGGATTTACACCTGAAAAACCAATATTATGTCTAAGTGTTTTTACTCTTTCTCTGATTTTTTCTGTAACATTTTTAGTTGCTATTGTGCTACCAGTTTTAAGTATTACTGATATTTTTAACATTTGTTTTTCTGAGTCCACAATAAGTCTTGTGTCTTCTCTGTCATACTGATCTATATAACTTAATATTATAGATTTTAGCTTATCTTTTTTAGTGTTTTCATCAAGGCTAATTAATTTTCCATTTTCATCAAATATTTCATCAGGAATTTTGTAGAATTCTTTTTTTCCATAATTCATTGTTTCATGCATTTTCTTTATAAAGTCAACTATTGATGTTACTTTACCAACGTTTTCATAACCCTCTATAGTTTCCTGAATTTTTTCAACCTCTTTAAGTAGGTCAACATCAAGTATGCCGTTCTGTTTATTGGTGTCTATTATTATATTTAGTGTCGAAGTCCCAGCAAAGTTTTCTCTTATAAACTTATCATCCTGATATATTTTTGTATCTTTTTTAAAATAATCAATTACATTTATTTCAACCTTTATAAAGTATGCACCAATAAAAGACACTATTATAAGTATAGTATAAACTAATATTATTTTTTTTCTCTTTTTAAAGAAAAATTCTGATAATTTTCTAAGGAAAGTTGTTGTTTTATCAATTTCTTTTTCAAGGTCATCTTCTGACCTAATATTCATCTCTTTTATTTTTTTTGGCAATCTACCAATTCTTAATAGTGCGGGAATAAGGATCATTGAGATTAAGAGTGCGTATAGCACACCTAAGGCTGCAAATATACCAAAGTCTCTAAGTGGAATAACAGAGTTTGTTGATAATGTAGCAAAACCTGCAAATGTTGTTAAACCAGCCATTATTACACCCATACCAAAGTCTTTTATAGTTTTCTTTAGTGCTTCTTCCTTATCCATGCCAAGTGCTCTATCTTCATAATAGTGATGTATGATATGAATCCCATATGCAGAACCTATTGCAACAAGTAATACTGGTAATGCAGTTGAGACAATTGAAATTGATTTTCCCAGTATTGCTATTGTTCCAAGTGTCCATATTGTTGAAAGAACAACTGTGATTAAAGGAAGTATAACACCTCTTATATGCATGAATGAAAGATAAAGAAATATTATCAAGACTAACAGAACTATTGGGAAAAGTATAACAAGGTCTTTTAGCATAAAGTTTCCCATAGTTGTTATTATTACAGGCTCACCTGCTATATAGTATTTTATATTTTTATTGTCTTTTAATAACTCTTTTATTTCTCTTTCAACATACTGTATTACCTTTTCCCTCTCTTCTTTTAGTAACTGCGGATAAAGCTCAATTGTTATCAGTGTTGAGTTTGGATTTTTATTGCTGTAAAGGCTATCTTTATATAATTCCCAGGACTTCAGTCTTTCTTCTATTAAAAAGAGTGTTTTATCAGGATTTTCTGATAGTTTTTCAAAGTCAACAAGGTTGGATACTCTTATAAGTTTCTCACTTTTTATTATAGTGTCCACAAGCTCTGTTATTTCTTTTTCATTTAATGACTTTAATATTTTTATCTCTTCTTCTGTAAGATTAAAATATTCTTTTATATTGTCAATTTTGCTTTTGATAAAATCAACTACTTTTTCTTTATCTGTGATACCTTTCTCAAGCATGTAGTTTGATAGCTCAACACCTTTTTTTTCATTAACCCCTATTTTACTATAAAATCTTGTTATTTTTTCAGTTTCTGTAAACTCGGAAAATACTGCGTCAACATTTGTAAGTGATGTTACCTTTCTTATTCTTTTTTTATATTTGTTGTTTTCATCAGTATATGAGTTTAAGATACTAAATATTTGTTTTATTCTCTTACTATCATTTTTTATTTTTTCTATTTTGCTAAAGTCTCCACTATAATACATTGAAACTTCACTTTCTATGATTAAGTTTTTAAGCTCTTCTGGTGTTTGAAACTCAAATGATTTTTCATTAAGAAACTGAATAAATCCATCTCTTTCTTCATCTGTAAGATCATATAATATCTTATAAAGGCTCTCTTTCTCTATTTTGGAATCAATTTTTTCAATTGTTTTTGTAATATTATCAATAAGTTTTATACTTTCAATATTAAAGATACCATTACTATTTTCTATGGCTATTGCTATACCACCTGTTTCACCTAATATTTGAGATGTTTTTTCATCATATACTTTTACTGGATTATCTTTTGGGATCATTGTTGTGACATCATTATCTATATTTGTCTTTATTATTGTAAAATAACTGAATAACAGTGTAAGTATTCCAAAGGTAAATACAATTATAACTGGATGTTTTGCAAGTTTTGCTTCAAGTTCTGACAAGCTTATTTTCATTTTTAACCTCCAATTTTATACTTTAGGTTTTAAAATTAAACTAATCAGTATAAAAATATAACAATTAAAATTTATGTTTCAAAATTTTTTTTAAAAATTTTTTAATATATTTTTAAAAACTTTTATAAATTGATTTTTAAAAAGAGATAATCTATAAAAATCTTATAAAAGATGAAACTTATTAATTGTTAAGCAAGTATTGAACTATTTAATTTTTCTTAAAATATAAGGAATAAACTCTTTATATATCATCCTGCTTATGTATTTTATTGAATCTTTGTTCTGGTTATTTAATGTAACATTTAATATATGAAGGTAACCACTTCCCACCATACTTATTACAAGGTGCTCTTTCTCTTTTTCACTCATGTTAAAGCCTTCAAATATATTTTTTAAAACACTTATAAGTTCTAGCAAGCTCTCTTTTAATATTGAGATTGTATCTGTTTCTATTGTTCCAACATTCCCGTAAAATATAAAATGTATTATGTATGGTTCTTTTTCTATGTATGAAAATATATTATATATTATTTTCTTTATTTTTCTTATCCTATCCTTTATATCTAATTTTAATATTTTTTTTATTTCGGACTCTATTTTGTGTATTAGTTTTTTCTTTGAGTGTTTAAGTGTTTCAATAAATAGTGCCTCTTTATTTGTAAAATACTGATAAAATGTTGCTTTTGAAAGCAGGGCTTTATCTACTATATTATCTATTGTTGTGTTTCTATATCCCTGTTCTTTGAATAAAATTTTAGCAATATTTATTATATTTTCTCTTATTTTTTTTGCTTTAAGTTCTTTTTTACTAATTTTCATTTTTTTTAACTCTAGTATGTATTTATACTTATGAGTTTAAATTTAATATTATAAATTATCAAATAAAAAATATTGATTATTTTTTCATTTTATTTTATAATTAAATAGCATAAAATAGTTTTTAAGGAAAATATTATGAGTGAAACACTAAAGAGAATAGTTATGACAATACTTTTTTTGCCTGTTTTATATTTTTCATTTGTTGAAGATAAAAGTATTATTTTTTCATTTTTAGTATCTATTATTTCTATTATTGGCTCTGTAGAATTATATCTTATTTTTAAAAATAAAGATTATAAAATAAACCTATGGTTTTTAATACCAGCTATTATTGTTATAGATTATTTTTTTTATAAAAGAAATTTTGAGTCTCTTATAATTGTTTTTCTTATTTTATTTATTATTGAGGTATTTCTTCTTGTTTTTAAAAAAGACTTTTTAAACTCTTTGATTGTTTTATCTTTAACTATTTTTTCATTAATTTACGTAGGTGTTATGCCAGCTTCTCTTATTATTGTGAGGCAGGTTTCTTATCAGTTACTTATAACATTAATATCTTTTACATGGTTTTGTGATATTGGTGCATACTTTATTGGTAAATATTTTGGTAAAAATAAACTTGGTCTTCCTATAAGTCCTCATAAAACTATAGAGGGTTTTATAGGTGGAGTTATAACATCTATTATTTTTGGTATATTAACAGCTTATATTTTTAATGTTGAACTTAAGTTTTATTTCTTTTTTATACCTTTTCTTACAATAATTGGTGATCTTTTTGAGAGTCTTATAAAACGTGCATTTTCAGTTAAAGATTCAAGTCATTTAATACCAGGTCATGGTGGTATACTTGATGCTTTTGATTCACTTATATTTACAGGTTCTATTATTTTTATAATAACTTTGATAAAAGTATAAGGACTTTTAAATGGATAAAAATATTGCAATTATTACTGTTGTTGGGCAGGATAAAAAGGGTGTTATTGCAAAAGTTACAAATTATCTTTTTAAAAATAGTATAAATATTGAGGATATTGAACAAAAAGTAATAAAAAACCTTTTTCAAATGATAATGAAGGTTGATATATCTGATATTACAATAAGTAGGGAACAGCTAAAAGATGGGCTTTTAAAAATAGGTAAAGAACTTAATATGGACATAAAGATAGAGTTTTATTCGAAAAAAGATAAACCAAATGTTCTTATTATGGTTAGTAAAGAGGACCATTGTTTAGAAGCTATAATTTCCAATATGAAGAGTAATAACATAGAGATTAATATTCCGCTTATTATAGGGAGTAGTTCTGACTTAAAGTATATAGCAGATAGAGAAAATATATCTTTTTATGTTTTTGATAATCCGGATAGGCAAAAAAATGAGATTGCAATGCTCGAGTTTTTAAAAAACTTTGATATTGATCTTATAGTACTTGCTCGTTATATGAGAATATTATCACCTGACTTTGTTTGGAGATATGAACATAGAATAATAAATATTCATCCATCTCTTTTGCCATCTTTTCCTGGTGCTCAAGCATATAGACAGGCGTATGAAAAGGGAGTAAGATATGTTGGTGCAACAGCTCACTTTGTTACTATGGATCTTGATCAGGGCCCAATAATAGAACAGGTTGCATTGAGGATTAATCCAAGAATGAATCTTGATCAAGTAAAAAAACTTGGAAAAGAGGCTGAAGTTAAGGCACTTATCAGGGCAATAAAGATGTTTTTACAGGATAACATTGTTGTTTATTGGAACAAGGTTTATTTTAAAGATTAAAAGTATTGATTAATTCTTTATTAAAAAAATTTATTTTTTTTCAAATTTTTATGTTATTTTATATATAATTTAGAGAATATAGAATATGTATTTATTAATTTAGGCCTTAAATAAGGGGGTAATAGATGAGGTTTATAAAAATATTAGGCGTGTTTTTTATTATACTTTTTGTTTTATCGGCCTGTAATCTTAAGGATTATGCTAGTGTAAAAATAGCTCTTGATACAGGCATTACTGTGGGTAATGCAAGGCATGTTTATATAAGGGTTTTTGATTCTGATTTCAATCTTTTAGGAAGGAACTATAATGATTCTAATGGTTATGCTATAATTTCAGCGGGATCATCTGGTAAGGTTATAAATATTGTGAATTTTGATAGTAATTATTATCCTATAAATACTGATGCTGAGTTTAAAGAAGGAAATTATATAGTTCATATAGCTATTAATGATAATGGAGACTTATCTGGCTCAAAGGCTAATTTTGAGATTGGAGAAAAAGTCTGTTTAAAAAGCTTCAACATAAAAACTCTTAATGATATTACTGTAAATATTGGTCCTTCTGATCTTTTTAATTCTGTTTCCCCAGATACAGTTAATCTTACATCCACTGATTCTATTTCTGGCCCAAAGGATGCTTATTGTATTTGGTTGCCTTCTGGAATATATCCTCTTTCAGGTTATTTTCAGCCTTATCAACAACTTTCTGTAAGTTCAGGTACTTTTAATGGCACAACTGGAACTGTTAACTCAAAATATGGCACATGGTTTGGTCTTGTCCCAAATATTCAATACTCAATATACTGTTTTGTTGATGTTAATGCTGATGGATTTATAAGTTATAATCTTGATTATGAGGGAGGGGTGACAGAGACAGGTGGTAATGGCTCGACTCATACAATAAATGTTCAAAAGGTTATTCACTAATTAAATTTCTTTATCAAATTAAAGACATGGTATTAGTTATGATATTGTTTTAGATTTTTTATTTTAGAAGACTTAGAGTCTGTTTATCTATATCTATCTCTTTTGATATTTTTATACTTGATAAAAACTCTTTTATCTCTTTATTATCTGAATATTTTAATTCGTATGGTTCACCCTCATATTTTATTGTTTTATTTATAAGTAACCCAACCCTGTCAACTACATTAAATATAAGGTCATTGTCATTTGATACAAGGAATATTGGTTTGTTTGAATCTTTGTAATCTTCAATTATGTCTATCATAACACTTTTTGTGTGTCTGTCAATAAGTGCTGTCGGCTCATCAAGTATTAATATATCTGGATCATTAATTACAGCCCTTGCAAAAGCACCGAGCTTTTTTTCACCAAGTGAAAGGTATGGAGGTGTTACGTCTTTTTTATCTATAAGGTCAAACTTTTTTAAAAAATACTCAACCTTATCTTTCATTTCTTTTTCTTTACTTTTTTCTGGGTTGTGATATTTTAGTACAAGTTCTATATTTTCAAATAAAGTTAAGTTACTTATCAATGCTGAGTTTTGAAATAGAAATCCAATTCTTTCCATTATTTTTATCTTTTTTGTTCTTTTCAAATTATAAATGTTTATATTATTAAAATAGACATTACCAGAGGTAGGTTTCAATAGGCCACATGCTATATTTAATATCAATGACTTCCCACTCCCATTTTTACCAATTATACAATATGTTTCTTCTCTTAATATTGATATATTTATGTTTTCTATTATATTCTGGAAATATATATTTTCTAGTTTAAGCACTTTTTTCCTCTTCTATAATTTTAAGGCTAAGATGGTATTTTAACATATAGAAGCCGCCAATTATTAGTCCCGGCAGTACTGTTATTAAGTGAAATATTAATGTTATTGATATTGCTGTGTTAATATTAATATTTAAAAAATTACCAAATCCCTGTTTTCCTGCTATCTCAAACATACCTAAATCACCTGGTCCACTTGGGATCATTATACCCATATTTATTATTAAAAGTGGTACAATTGATTTTATGAATATATCTTCAATGTTTATACTGAACGCTTTTAATATATAAACTATTGCAAGATTTTCTATTAACCATATTATTATGGATAAACTTAATGTATATAAAAACTTTTTTAAGTTTCCAAAAGTATGAGAACCATCTATTATCTTGTTTGCTATTTTTCTTATTTTAAGATTTAGGTTTGATAATTTTTTATCGCTCTTTATATTCAATTTTATAACTTTTAAGAGATAGAATATTATAAAAAATATTATAAGTATTAACATAAGAATCTTGGCAGTGTCTTTTAGAAAAGAGTTTTCTATATTAATAGAGGTAGTTAAGACTATGAATATAAATATTAAAGATAGCCCATCAAGTATTTTTTCCGCTAATACAGTACCTAAAAGATAAGAAGTTGATATATTTGACTTTGAGTTTAGAAAATAGATTCTTATTAATTCACCTATTCTAAAAGGCACAATATTATGTATAAAATAACCTATCATCATGGATTCATAAACATTTTTAAATTTTACATCATGTCTTATTAATAAAAACCATCTTATAGCTCTTGTAAAAAATACTAATACCATAATTATTATTGATATAAAAAAATAAAATATGTTTATTTTTGATATTTCTTCGATTACTTTTGATATATTTGCTTCTTTAAGTGTAAAAGCTATTAAAATCATACTTAATATTATTGCTAATATTTTTATGTATTTTTTGTTTATTTTTCCCCCCAAAAATTATAATTCCCTTTTTAAGGGTTTAAAAAAATTTAAGAAATAATTTTTAAAAATATTAATTTTTTAATATTAAAATAATATTAAGAGGTTATACTATAAATAACTTTAAACTTGACTTTATTTTACCTCGTAGGGAAGAGAAAATTATTGAAAATCTTTTAAATTTAGGTGACTCTTTCTGTCTTATGATACAGGGGGCCTCAGGCTGTGGAAAAACAACACTTGTTAATAAATTGGAAAAGTTAAATAGTAATTTTAGAATTTTTAAATATAAAATGGCTGTTGCATTAAAAAACATACCTTTTGCACCTTTTATTTCGCTTGTAAACTCTTTTTCTGATTTTAGAAAGTTTAATTATAATTTTTCCATAAAAGATATAAATGAACTTGAGACTAATAAAAAAATATTTTTTGAAAATATTAAGTCTGTAGTGAAAAATATTCTTGAGAAAGATCGTCTTATGATAATACTTGAGGATTTTCAGTACATTGATTCAGATAGTCTTGAGGTTCTATTATTTTTATTAAACTCTACTGATATTATAGATAAAAAACTTATGATAATACTTACATCAGATTATAATGTTAACTATGACAGTGTTTACTTTAGAGAACTTTTAAAATTAAGTTTTTTTTACACAATAGAGCTCTCTTCGCTTGATATGAATGAAACTATATCTCTTATTAATGGTATATTAAATATAGATTATAATATATCTGATAAATTTTATGAAAAAATTTTCTTTTATTCTAATGGGAATCCACTGTTTATTAAAAGTCTTATAAGGAACCTTATTGATTATGGTGTTATATATAGAGATGATGAAGAGATAAAGATAAAATTTGATAGGTTTTATAATTTTGATTTTTCTGATGATATATATCAATTAATAGTTAATAAGATAGATTTTCTTGATGAAAAGACTAAAAAAATTCTTGAAATAGCATCTGTTATTACACCTGAAACTATTTTTGATTTTAACATTTTAAAAAAAGTTGCGAAAGTATTGAGTTATGATTTTGAATTTTTACCGGCTTTAAAGGAAGCAATTAAAGATGGTTTGATTGAGCAACAGGATAATGTTTATTTTAATTTTACTCATATAAAAATAAAGGAGGTTTTTTATAATTCATTAGATGAGCAGTATAGGATAGAACTTCATAATATAATAGCAGGTGTATTAGAAGACAATAAAAATGATATTTACAGTGTCTGTTATCACTATAATCGTTCTGGTAATATTCAGAAATGTATAAAGTATAACAGATTATGTTATGAAGAATCTGTTAAAAACTTTTCTCTTTTTAATGCTTCCTATTTTATATCCAGGATTATTGAAATTAAGATATCAAATAGTATTATTGATGACTATTTTTTTGAAGAGGTATTGATATTTTCAAAACTAAGTTATTCTTCAGGTAAATTAAGGGAAGCTATAGAATTTTTAAACAAAGCATTAGATTTTACTAACAAACCAGAACTTCTTATTGAGCTTTTTATAGAAAAGGGAAACTGTTTCTATTTTCTTAATGAAATGAGTACTGCCATATCTTTTTATAATAAAGCTTTTGAAATAGCAGACAAAAATAACATAAAAATAAACACATCTTACCCTTATGCTATAATAGGGTCATTTTATTATTTTACTTACCAGCTTGATAAGGCTTACTTTTTTCTTAATAATGCATTGAATTATATAGAGACTGCTAATACTGAGACAAAAATAAGAATATATGGTATAAAGGTTGCTGTTACTTTACTTATGGGTAGGTTTGAAGAGTCATATGAGTCTTTAGTTAAACTTGAATCTATTTTTGATTTGACTTCCAATCCTTTTCTCTTATCATTAGCATATCATTATGCTTCTGTTTATTATGTCTTTTCAAGAAAAGATATGGATAAAGGAATTTTTTATAGTATAACTGCTGAAAAAGTAGCAAGAGAGGTAGAAAATGAACTTATAATATATGCATCTTATGCACCAAGGGCTATAGGTTATTTTTATAAAAAAGAGTATGAAAAAGCACTTGATTGTATTGAAAAAGGTTTATTGCTTTCTAAAAAGTACAATATATATATAGGACTTAATATATTTTATGCTTATAAGGTTAATACTCTTTTGTATCAATCCAAATTTGAAGAAGCATATGAACTTGCAACAGAAATTATTGAAAATAGAGTTGTTCCAGAAAACATGTGTAAGATATTTTTTATGAGGGCAAGGGCTATCTATTTTTATGTAAATTCAAATATAGAGGATGCTTTAAAAGAGTTAGATAAGGCTATTGAGATTGCTAAATCTAATTCTATAAATACTTTTTTAATTGTACTTCTTAATGATAAAAAATTTATACTTGAGAAAAGCAGGGGTGATTTTAAAGATATATTAAAGTTATTAAATACAGAATATTCTAATGATAATTATCTTCCATTTTTTGAAGAGTCCAGTATACTTCATATGAATATATTAAATATTAAAACACTAAAAAAAGATAAAAGTTTAAAGAATGTTTTAACTGATAAAAATATATTGTCAATTTTTGTTGCAATAAACAATCTATACAAATGGAATAACTATGATTCTGAGTTTATTATAATCAGTATACTTGAAAAAATACTTGAACTTACTGATTCATATTATATAGCTTTAAGAATAAATGATAAAGATTATGAAAAATCAACAAAAGAAAAAGAGATAACTATTGATCTTATACCACATGCATTTTTATTAAGAGTAAGTAGTTCTAAAAATTATATTTCTACAAATGTTATACTTAAAAATACAAAGAAAATAGAAAATGTTGTTTTTTTCCCTATAATAATGAGTAACACTAATATTGGTTTTATAATTATTGTTTTTAAACAAAAAAGGGATGAAGATTATCTAGAAAAGATTTCTATTATTATTGATACTTTATCATTTTATTTCTTTAATGCTTCCAATAAGTTTGTTAAAAAGTCTGATATTTTCCAAAAATATGAAATTACTGATAGAGAAAAAGAGATTGTTGAATATGTACTTAAAGGTTTTAAAAATAAAGAGATAGCAAAAAAGCTTCATATATCAGAAATGACAGTAAAAATTCATATACATAATATATTTGATAAAATTGGGGTAAGAAACAGAGTTGAACTTGTCAAAATGTTTAATGGATAGTTATTTTTTTCCTTGAATTCAAATTTTAAAATTTTATTTTATAAATTTTATATAATTTTTCTAAGAGGTTAGTATGAAAAAAATAATTTTTTTTACTGTTATTTTACCATTATTTATTTTTGGGAACGATATATTAAAAATATCAAATATTCTGTCAAAAATAGATGACTATAATAAAAATAAATCTTTTAAAGGTTATATATCTCTGACTGTTGATAATGTAAACAGAAAGGGTTATTTTATATATCAATATCCTGATAAACTTAAAATATATTTTGGTCCTGAATCAGTTAAAGATGAAGACAAAGATAAGTATTCTTTTATTGTAACTAATGGAGAGATTTTGTGGGTTTATCTTCCCCAATATATGGTTCTTATTGAACAGGTTATTCCTGAATATTTTAAGAGGGTTGGTTTTATCCAAGGTGATATAAAAAAACTTGTTTTGGGTTATAATAAAATAGACTTGAAATATGAAAAAGATATTTATATATTATCTATTGAGGAACCTAAAGTTAATTCTCCATTTTATAAAGTTATTTTCAATATTACCTCAGAGGGTCTTATAATTAGAGCTTATTATACTATTAAAACAGATAATAGATTCATAAATATATCGATTGAAAAATATAATATTAAACCTTATGAACCAGAACAGAACGATTTTGTAGTAAAACCTACCGGTGATATGCAGGTTTTAAGAAATGTGCTTTTCTCTTATAAAAAATAAAGAAGGAGCAATATATGGCAAAGGAGGACTTTAAAACTGTAGGTGCTATTTTAAAGTCAAAAAGAGAAGAAAAAAATTATTCTATTTCTGAAGTTTCTAAATTGACTAATATTCCAGAAAAACATATAATTGCTCTTGAAAAAAATGACTTTGAAAAATTACCTGCTCAAATCCATGTTAAAGGCTTTATAAGATTATATGCGGATTTTTTAGGAATAGATCAAAATTATATAATTGACCTACTTAATTTCCAGCTTAAAATGGAAGAAAAACCACCATTAAATGAGATTGCGTCTATTGTTAAAAATGATTCTTCTATAAATAGGAATAAGAAATTAATAATTATTAGTGGATTTATAGTTATAACAATTATTTTTGTTATATTTATTATGTTTAATAAAGGGTCTACTATTGAAACAAGAAACTCTGATATAAATACTACTGATGTTAATAAGGTATTTGACGAAGAACAACGCGAAATTCTTGTTGAAAAGGGAGAATTATTTAAAATAAAGTTTAAGGAAAAAGAGATCTCTATCAAGTTAAATGAAATTTCTGAGAGTATAGTAAGTATATATTTTATTGGTGATAACAGAAATATTATTCTTAAAGTTAACGAATATCTTTTTTATGATGTTGATAATGATACATTTTTTGACTTGGGTATTTATATAAAAAATATTGATGATAATAGAGTAAGGTTAGGAGTAGATTATATTAATGAAAAAAGATTAGTTAAGGAAAACTTTTCAGTAGGGATAAAAAAAGAGACTAATCTTGTTTCTTCAAGTATAAAGTTAAAAATTCTCAATAAATCTAATACTAAAGTCTTTCTTTTTATTGATTCAGAAAATGGGGTAAATGAAACTGAATTAACAGAACAGATTGAGATTGACCTTATTAAAGATTCAAAACTTTCTGTATCCAGAATTGGGTTCTCTAACATCAGTCAGGTGGACTTGTTTTTAAATAATGAAAAACTTGTTTTTAGTGTGATCCCTGGTTCAATAGGTTATATTGAGTTCAAGTTGCAAGATGTTAATAATGAAACTAGGCTGGTTTGGAGAGTCAATAGTTAAATGCAAAAAGAAAAGATATATTGTCTTAGTTTAGGGTGTCCAAAAAATATTGTTGATAGTGAAAAGATTTTAGCAAAGTATTTTAAAGAATATAATATAGTGAAAGACCCTGAAGAAGCAACAGCAATATTTATAAACACTTGTTCTTTTATTTATGATGCTAAAGATGAATCTGTAAATGCTATTTTAGAATCAATTGAACTTAATAAAAAGGTTTTTGTTTCAGGCTGTCTTATTGAACAGCATTATTCTGAAATAAATGAAAATATTAAAGGGATTAATATTATTAAAGATGATATTTTGAATTTTGAAGATAGAGTTTTATATTTTAATGAATATACAAACTATATAAAAGTTTCTGAGGGTTGCAATAGAACTTGTAGTTTCTGTACTATACCGTCTTTTAAAGGTAGTTATAGAAGTAGATATATTGAAGATATTGTTAAAGAGGCTAGTTTTATTAAAAAGAGTAGACCTCAAACAAAAGAGTTAATACTTGTAAGTCAAGATACTTCCTATTATGGTATAGATATATATAATAGGCCTATGTTACCAAGGCTGCTTTATGAACTGTCTGATGTTGGTTTTGATTGGATAAGAGTAATGTATCTTTATCCTCAAACAGTTTCTGATGATTTAATAATGGCTATAAAAAACTTACCTAATTTGGTAAAATACATAGATATTCCACTGCAACACCTTAGTAATAGTGTATTAAAACGAATGAATAGGTGGGGTAATTTTGAGGATTATTATAACCTTATAAATAACATAAGAGAAACTATACCGGAAGTTTCTATAAGAAGTGCTTTTATTATTGGTTATCCTGGTGAATCTGAAAAAGAGTTTGAAGAGCTTTATAATGGCCTTGAAAAACTAAAGCTTGATAGAGTTGGCTTTTTTAAATATTCTGATGAAGATGGTACAGTATCTTATTCCCAAAGGCCAAAGATAAGTAAGAAACTAAAGGATGATAGACTTAAGATTGTTAGTGAATTACAAGAAAATATAAGTTTTGAGGTCTTAAAAAAGCGTGTTGGTAAAAAACTTAATGTTATTATTGAAGAGTTTGATGGAAATGACTATATAGGCAGGTCAGAATATGATGCACCTGAAATTGATGGACTGGTTTATTTTAAATCAAAAAAAAGGCTTAATATAGGCAATATTTATCCTGTTTTTATAGAAAGTTCTGATTATCATGATATTTATGGAGTTTATGCTGAATGATAAAGAATTTACCTAATATTTTAACAGTATTTAGAATAATTTTAATAATTCCAGTAATAGTTCTCTTAAGAGGTAATTATGTTAATAAAATAATATCTTTTATATTATTCCTAATAGCAGGAATTACTGATTATATTGACGGTAAAATTGCAAGAAAGTATAATATGTTAACTAGTTTTGGTAATTTTTTAGACCCACTGGCTGACAAATTACTTGTAATATCTCTTCTAATATCATTTTTAAGTATTGACCCTTCTATATTTCCTTACTGGATGGTATGGATTATAATTGTTAGAGAGTTTGTTATAACCCTTTTAAGAATTGAAGGTATTAGCAAAAATTCTGAGGTTAAAACTCTTTTTATAGGAAAATTAAAAACAGGTTTTCAGTTTTTTACTATAAGTATAATAATAATTTTTCTTATTCTCAAAGACTATCTTATAGAAAAGAAAACTATAAGAGCTGTTGAAGGATTAACAGATATAAGACTTGATGATGCACTTTTTTATTATTTTGGCGATATAAGTTATTTTATTGCTTACACTCCTTCTGTATTTTTATGTATAGTTGTTATTTTTTCTTTATATTCAGGTATAAAATATATTGTTAAAAACAAACATATAATATTTTATAAAGATGAATGATAAAAAAAGAATATTAACTTTTATACTATTTTTAGTATCAGGATTTATTATAGGCAGTTTATATCCTACTTTGAAAAGTAAAATTGAAATAGATTCTATTTATAATAATATTGATAAAGAGAAAAAAGGTAATATTTTAAATCAGAATCTAAAATCAAATGATAATAGAAAATATTTCTCAAAAAATAATATTGATTTTTCGATTAAATATAGTAATCTTTATATAAGAGTTAAAATTTATGGCATGGTTGAAAAACCTGGTTTATATAAATTAGAAAAGGGAACATCATTGAAAACTTTATTATCTTTAGCTGGTGTAAAAGATGGAGCATATATTGAAAATGATAGGGAATTAAAAGACAATGACTTTATATATGTAAAACCTGCTATAAATGTATGTCTAGAAATAGAAAAGAAAAGTTGTTATGTTTTACCTAAAGGTTCAAGGCTCTATGACTTGTTTGATGTAGCTAATATAGATAAGAGTCAAGTTAATATGCCTAATTATTACTTGAAAGATGGGCAAACTTTTTTTATTTTTAAAAACAGAAAGAAATAAGGAGAAATTAAATGTTTGATAAAAAAGATGATAATATGGTTAGTGGTTTTTTTGATGAGGAAGAGGATATAACATTATCAGAAAATGAACTTAATGATATTCTTTCATCCTCGAGTATATCAGAAACAGATGTTATTAGTGGTGGTGAAGATAATCTTATAGTTATTAGTAGTAAAGAACTTGAGTCTTTGTATCTTAGAGAAATAGAAAAACAATCACCTTTTGAAGAGTTTGAAGTATTGTCTGATAAAACTATTGAAAAAGAGGAACCATCTTTTGAAGATATTGAGACATCAGATGATTATATTCCATCAGAGGAGTCTATTAAAGAAGAAATTGAAATAGGTAAAGAGGAAGAATTATCAGTTGAAAAACCAGAGACTGAAGAATTAATGATTGGGTCTGAATTAAGTTTAGATGAAAAAATTATGCAAGAAGGTGATGAAGACTTAAAGTTAGAGGA